>FLNX01004408.1_pt1 | contig 26908 bp, 22 predicted proteins | sample 1140341 | NCBI WGS metagenome assembly FLNX01 (sample SAMEA3878208, study PRJEB12797) | bioreactor metagenome | biome: Moose rumen | place: Sweden | collected 2011-10 | reverse complement strand
GAGGATGTTTACGTCCTCACCAGAAGCGATGACGTGGTCGAGACCGCCGTAGCCGATGTCGTAAGAGGCACCGTCACCACCGATGATCCACTGACTGCGCTTCACCAGATAGTGGTCGAGGGTCTTCAGTTCCTTGCAGAACTCGCAACCATTAGCGGCGCCGGCAGCGATAGCCTCACGCAACTTCGGAGCAATCTCCTTCGTCTTGTCGGCATCCTCTTTATTGGCGATCCACTCAGCGGCGAGCGCCTTGAACTCCTCAGGAGCGCCCTCAGAAGCCTCAGTGAGCAGTTTTGCCACGCGCTCCTTCATCTTCTTGTTACCAAGAGCCATACCGAGACCGAACTCGCAGAAGTCCTCGAACAATGAGTTGTTGAAGACTGGACCCTGTCCCTTCTCGTTCTTGGTATAAGGAGTAGAAGGAATAGAAGCAGAGTAGATAGAAGAGCAACCGGTAGCGTTGGCAATCATCTGACGATCACCGAACAACTGGCTGATGAGTTTCACGTAAGGAGTCTCACCACAACCAGAGCAAGCGCCAGAGAACTCGAACAGCGGCTGTGCGAACTGAGAGTTCTTCACGTTGCTGCGGATGTCAACGAGGTGCTGCTTAGACTTAACCTCCTTCACGAGATACTCCCAGTTCTTAGCCTCCTGCTTCATATCCTCTGCGTCAGGATTGAAGGCAACCATGGTGAGAGCCTTACCCAACTTAGGATTACCTGGGCAGATGTCAGCACAGTTACCGCAACCCAGACAGTCGAGGACTGAGGTCTCAATGCGGAAGTGCATGCCCTTCATGGCTGCAGGAGCCTTCATCTCGATCGTATCGTCGGCAGCGGCGAAGCCCTTGATCTCGTTCTCGTCGAGAACGAATGGACGGATGGCTGCGTGAGGACAGATGTAGGCACACTGGTTACACTGGATACAGTTCTCCTTGTTCCATACGGGAACGAATGCCTCAACACCACGCTTCTCGTAGGCGGCTGTGCCAACCTCCCAAGAACCGTCGATAGTGCCGTGCTTAGCGAAGTCAGAGACTTTCAGCAGGTCACCAGCCTGTGCGTTGATAGGACGAACGAGTTCCTTAACGAATGCGGGAGCGTCATCCTGCTTCTCAGGATCGTCTGGCAGGTTAGCCCACTCGGGCTTCACTGTCAACTGTACGTACTCACCACCACGGTCGATAGCGGCATAGTTCTTGTCAACGACATCCTGACCCTTGGCACCGTAAGACTTCAAGGCGGCAGCCTTCATCTTCTCAACGGCGAGTTCTACAGGGATCACCTCCGTGATACGGAAGAAAGCAGACTGCAGGATGGTGTTGGTGCGGTTGCCCAGACCAATCTCCTGTGCGATCTTCGTAGCGTTGATGGTATATACGGTGATATTGTTCTGAGCGAAATAACGCTTTACCTTGTTAGGCATGAACTTCTCCAACTCGTCGGCGTCAAAGATGGTGTTCAGCAGGAACTGACCGTTCTTCTGCAGACCACGGGTAACGTCGTACATATGGAGGTAAGCCTGTACGTGGCAGGCAACGAAGTTAGGTGTGGTCACCAGATAGGTAGAGCGGATAGGTGTGTCACCGAAACGCAGGTGAGAGCAGGTGAAACCTCCCGACTTCTTAGAGTCGTAAGAGAAGTAAGCCTGACAATACTTGTTGGTGTTGTCGCCAATGATCTTCACAGAGTTCTTGTTAGCACCAACGGTACCGTCAGCACCCAGTCCGAAGAACTTAGCCTGGAACATGCCAGCGCCACCGAGAGCGATCTCCTCAACCTCAGGCAGTGAGGTGAATGTCACATCGTCTACGATACCAATCGTGAAGTGATCCTTCGGAGTCGGCATAGCAAGGTTGTTGAAGACAGAGATGATCTGAGCAGGAGTGGTGTCGTGTGATCCCAAGCCATAGCGACCACCAACGATGAGAGGACGATCCTCTACATCATAGTATGCATCCTTCACATCAAGATACAGAGGCTCACCATTGGCTCCTGGCTCCTTTGTACGGTCAAGAACAGCAATGCGCTTCACAGACTTAGGAACAGCAGCAAGCAGGTGCTTCACTGAGAATGGGCGATAGAGGTGTACGCTGATCATACCCACCTTCTGACCGTTAGCGTTCAGATAGTCGATGGCCTCACGGGCAGCGTCAGTGGCAGAACCCATCAAGATGATCATGCGGTCAGCATCCTCGGCTCCGTAATAAGAGAAAAGGTGATACTCACGACCAGTGATCTTAGACAACTCACCCAGATATTTCTCAACAACCTCAGGTACTGCATCGTAGTAGGGGTTGCAAGCCTCACGGTGTGTGAAGAATGTCTCAGGGTTCTCAGCGGTACCACGAGTGATAGGACGCTCAGGTGACATCGCACGGTCACGGAAACGCTGGATGTACTCTTCCTTCACGAGCGGACGAACATCCTCCTGGTCGAGCAACTCAATCTTGTGATACTCGTGAGAGGTGCGGAAACCGTCGAAGAAGTTGACGAACGGTACGCACGTCTCCAGAGAGGCAAGGTGAGCGGCGGCGGTCATATCCATAACCTCCTGTACAGAACCCTCGCAAAGCATGGCGAAACCAGTCTGGCGGCATGCCATCACATCCTGATGGTCACCGAAGATACAGAGAGAGTGAGAGGCAAGCGTGCGAGCGGAAACGTCGAATACGCAAGGAATCAACTCACCGGCAATCTTGTACATGTTAGGGATCATCAGCAACAGACCCTGAGAGGCAGTGAATGTAGTGGTGAGGGCACCAGCCTGCAGAGAACCGTGAACGGCACCGGCAGCACCAGCCTCAGACTGCATTTCCTGTACACTTACGGTCTGACCCCACAGGTTCTTACGACCACGGGCAGCCCACTCGTCAACGTGCTCCGCCATGGGCGAAGACGGGGTGATGGGGTAGATAGCGGCTACCTCCGAGAACATATAACTCACATGAGCCGCAGCCTCGTTACCATCACAGGTGATAAATTTCTTTTCTTTAGCCATTTGTTTAGTTAAATTAATGAATTAATATTTGTTTCGATATTTCGATATTTCGTTAATAAAGGAACCCAAGCAACCATAAAGGTATCTGATTGTCTTTTCCCACCTCGGTATTGTAGCGGGCATAGATGATATCAGGCGCGTACCTTATTTTATTGCGAGAGTCAGCATCACAGATGCGGAATTTGATTTTCTCATCAACGACATAGATGGAGTCACGAGGACCTTGGTTGACCTTATGGTCTTTCCATAGCGAGTTGACGAAGAAGGTCTCCATCGCATCCTGTTTCTCCACGTGAATGGGGTAGATGGCATAGAGCAGGTTGGAGTTGTGAAGCATCACCTTCGAGGGCTTCTTGGGAAATTCCTCACCGACAGGATAGATCATGTTGAGCAGGCGGGCGTCGGTCAGATACTTGATATAGTTCATGACGGTGGCTCGACTGGTCTCAATGTCCTTGGCAAGTTTACTCACGTTGGGTGCCTTTGGACCTTCCTCGGCAAGTTGATAGAACAGTTTCTTGATCTTGGGAAGATACTTCAACTCAATCTGCTTAATCAGTAGGATATCCACCTCGGTCATCATATTCATCGTCTTCAGCAGGTTCTCGGAGTAGTTACGCTGTTCCTGGAAGAAAGGATAGAAACCGTGATGGATGTAGTTCTGGAAATACTTGTTGGGCGACACCTTCGGCAGAATCTGCTTGATGATGTGCTCATGGTTGTGCAGTATTTCATCAAGGGTGTAAGGCTTGAAGTCGTTGCCCGTCAGCAGGTTGATGAACTCACGGAAAGAGAAGCCGCGCAGGTTGTAACTCTTCACGATACCGTTCAACTCCGGGTTCTCCTCTTTCAGACGCATCACACTGGAGCCAGTGAACACGATCTTCAGTCCTGGATGCTCGTCATAACATCGGCGCAACTCCCTCGACCAGTCGTTCTGCTTGAAGACCTGGTCAATCAGCAAGACACGTCCGCCCTTGTGGTAGAACTCTCCCGCAAAGTCGGCGATACCGCGCCCCTGGAAATAGAAGTTGTTCATGTTAATGTAGAGACATTGCTTATCCTGAATATCAAAATGCTCCTTCGCATACTGGAGCAGGAAAGTCGTCTTTCCAACGCCTCTTGTCCCCTTGATACCAATCATGCGGTCACTCCAGTTGATCTCATCCATCAGGGTGCGACGAACAGGGGCATTCACATGCTCTATCAGGTAACGATGCGTACGAAAGAATGCTTCCATCTAAATTAGATTTGTTTTAAAACAGATGCAAAGATAATACTTTTCTTGTAAATTGCAAACTCTATATTGCAAAATATCGAAAATTTTTAGTATTTTTGCATCAAAATCATGAAATCATGGGTATATTACATCTGTTTAACCCCGAACACGATATCGCTTTGGCAAGCAATCTGACCAATTTTACCGCCCCGCATGCGGGACGTCAGTTGCGTGCCGATTTAGGTTTCCTACCTGCTCTGTGGGCGAAGGAAGGCGACTATGTGTTGGTGGAGGATGCCGACCAGGCAGCACGTGCCTATCGTAGGGCGATGCGCACTAAGAATTGTCCTGTGAATTGGATCACCAAGCAACAGTTAAGCACTGTCAGGTGGCAGATGGTCGACCCGTGGGGATGGGATGCCGCCCTCTATCATCAGTTACATCGTGCGAGGGTACGGAAGACGGTATTGCCTTCAGAGGACTATGTGATGATGGTGCGCCGCTTGTCACATCGGGTGACATCTGCCCAACTGCTACGACAGTTGCAGGGAGACGGACTTGTGGGCGAGGCAGTGCTCTGTGAGTCGGAGGGTGATGTGAAACGGTGGGCGAGAAAGCATCCCCGTATGGTGCTGAAAGCCCCCTGGAGCAGTAGTGGCAGGGGCATCCGTTTCATCGGCGGTGACATGACGGACTATCATTGGGGATGGATCCGCAACCTGTTGAGGTCGCAAGGTGGGGTAATGGCGGAACCGTATTATGAGAAGGTGAAGGACTTCGGTATGGAGTTCGAGGCGACAGCCGAGGGCATCCGTTTCTTAGGGCTCTCCCTCTTCCACACCGCCAATGGCGCTTATACGGGGAATATCCTTGCCACGGAGACTACTAAGCGCAAGATGATGAGCCGCTATGGAGTCCTCGACCTGTTGGATGCCGTCCAGAGACGGATATGTGACACCCTCGACCTGGAGGACTATCGGGGGCCTTTTGGGGTTGATATGATGATCGTGAAGCAGGAAAAGGGCTTCCTTTTACATCCCTGTGTGGAGATCAACCTCCGCAGAACCATGGGACATGTCGCTCTTGCCTTGACCCCGACCGATGACGACATCCGTAAGGTGATGCGCATCGACTATACAGATAACTACAAACTAAGAATACGCAAACTATGAGAAAAACGATTCTATGTATGACTGCTATGCTGGCTCTGACAGTAAGCGCCCAGTATAAGTCACAGGTTTGGTCGCCGGACAATGGTGATGGCACCTATACTAATCCTGTGATTAATGCAGACTACTCCGACCCGGATGTCTGTGTGGGAGCAAGTGGCGAGGATTTTTATCTGACGGCAAGTTCCTTCAACTGTATTCCTGGTCTGCCCATCCTGCATTCCAAGGATTTGGTGAACTGGGAGATCATCAATTATGCTATTGAGGCACTGCCGCCTTTAGAGCGTTATAACGTGCCGCAGCATGGTAATGGTGTGTGGGCACCATCTATCCGCTATAATGCGTATAACCAGACCTATTACATATATTGGGGTGATCCCGATCTGGGTGTCTTTGTCGTTACGACGAAGGATCCTGCAGGCAAATGGACGGAGCCAGTATGTATTATCGAGGGCAAGGGGATGATTGACACGACCCCGTTGTGGGACGAGGATGGGCGTTGCTACCTTGTCAATGGCTGGGCGAACTCCCGTTGCCAGTTCAATTCCGTGCTGACGGTTCGTGAGATGTCAGCCGACGGTATGCACCAGATTGGTAACCCCGTCATCGTGTTCGATGGCAACGGTACCCCTAACCGCACCGCAGAGGGACCTAAGTTCTACAAGCGTGACGGCTGGTACTGGATTATGTGTCCAGCAGGTGGTGTCCCTGTCGGTCATCAACTCGCCATGCGCTCGAAGTCGCCCTACGGTCCCTATGAGTGGAAGGTGGTGCTCGACCAGGGGAAGACCAATGTCAATGGCCCTCACCAAGGTGGTTGGATACACCTGAAGAGTGGGGAAGACTGGTTCCTGCATTTCCAGGACAAGGAGGCATATGGTCGTGTGGTATGGTTGGAGCCTGTGACATGGAAAGACAACTGGCCCACGATGGGACAGAACGTGAAGAACTACTGTGGCGAGCCTGTGCTGACCTATAAGAAACCGAATGTGGGGAATACTTATCCTGTTCAGAACCCAGTGGAGAGTGACGAGTTCAATACCATCACGTTAGGTAAGCAATGGCAGTGGCATGCCAACTACCAGCAGACCTTTGGCATGCCTACACCGTATGGGGTGTTCCGCCTGTTCTGTCATAAGCAGAGTGCCGACTACAAGAATCTGTGGGAGGCAGGTAACCTGCTGCTGCAGAAGACCCCAGCCGACAATTTCACTGCCACTACCAAACTGCGTGTGTCCGCAAAGGATGAAGGACAGTATGGTGGTCTGATTGTGATGGGTATGGACTATTCCTCTCTGGTACTTCGTAGGGTAGGCGACCAGTTTGAGTTGCAACAGATCACCTGTAAGGGTGCCGACAAGGGAAAGCCTGAGACCATCAAGACCCTTGCCACCCTGAAACCTACTGCTGTCGATAAGGTGGAGTATCAGCCCGCCATGCATTGTGACATCTATCTCCGCCTGCAGGTAAGTTATATAGGTGGTAAGAACAACGATGGCACCAACAAACATGAGGCGGCAGTACGCTTCGCCTGGTCGAAGGACGGTAAGAAGTTCACGGATGTAGATGGTACCTTCACCATGCGTCAAGGTAAATGGATTGGTGCTAAGGTCGGATTGATGGCTGCTGAACCCGCAGGCAAAAAGGTGCGTGGCTGGGTAGATGCCGACTGGTTTAGAATCACGAAATAGTACGTCTATCGCAGATACGGATTGTATTGCAGTTCGTCTGCGATAGTACTCTGTGGCCCGTGTCCACTAAGAATAGTCGTGTTGACGGGGAGTTTCGCCAATTGGTGCAGACTCTCCGTCATTTCTTGCCAACTGCCACCCTCGAAGTCTGTACGTCCGATACTCATGCGGAAGAGGGTGTCACCAGTAAACGCCACCTTCTCTGCCTCACAGTAGAACACGCACCCTCCAGGGGTATGTCCCGGGGTATGCAGGATGGTGAGGGTGTGGCTACCGAAACGGATGGTCTCGTCATCAGTGAAGTAATGTCCGACAGGGGCTTCCTCCTCATTCAGTTGGAAACCGAACATCTCTGAGGCTTGCTTGCCTAAATGCTCTATCAGGAAGGCGTCCTCGCCCCTTGCCTCCACCTTCAGCCCGAATTCCTCATAAAGGGCAAGGTTACCCCAGTTATGGTCGAGGTGTCCGTGGGTGGCAAGCAGGTGGACGGGTTTCAGCCCGTTCTCCTTGATATAATGGCTGATGGCACCCCGTTCCTCTTGGTATTGTGCGCCATTATCGATGATGACGCACTCGTTGGTCTCGTCACTCACCACGTAGCAGTTCTCCTGCAACATATTCACTACGAATCGCTTGATATTCAGCATGGCAGATAGATGATGTTTTTCTCCTTAAACCATTCCTCTGAGAAGAATGTGCTAATATCGCTGATTTCCACAATGTTACGGAAAGGACGTGTCTCTTCTTGTAAGTCGCCTCCCTTCAAGCAAATGATACCGTTGGGCAGGGCGTTGCGCTGTTCCTTGGCAATGTTCTTGCGCATCAGTTTGTAGAGGTCAGGCAGGGGCATGACGGCACGACTGACGATGAAGTCATATTTGCCTTTCTCCTCCTCGCCACGCAGGTGCACAGGGTGGCAGTTTTTCAGTCCGATGGCGTCACTGACCTCCTGTGCCACCCGTATCTTCTTACCTGTTCCGTCGATGAGTTTGAAGTCGCACTCAGGGAAGAGGATGGCAAGGGGAATGCCTGGGAAACCACCTCCCGTTCCGAAGTCGAGGATATTGGTACCAGCCTTGAAACGGATGATTTTGGCAATCGCCATGGAGTGTAGCACATGGTGCTCATAGAGGTTGTCGATGTCCTTGCGGGATATCACGTTGATCTTGGCGTTCCAGTCGCGATAGAGCGCATCCAACGCCTCCAACTGTCGCTGTTGCTCCTCTGTCAGTTCTGGGAAATATTTCAGGATTTGTCTCATTTCAGTATCTGCGAAAGTTTCGAGTACGACAGTGTCAGTTCCGTCTTTCCCTTGTCGTAGGGCGCTATCTCGTAGGGATTAAAGATAAAGGCGATCTCGTCATCGCCCAGAATGAAGTTCTGTGGGGGATAGATGTCCATGGTCAGGAGATAGTCCTTCTCATGCAACTCGTCAAGTGTGTTGGTGTCGGTTTGTTTCTTCAACTCGTCGAGCAGCAACTCTCTCAGCGTGTAGGAATAGCCTTGTACGAAAAGGTCATCATACGTAATCTGCTTACCCGTTTTCTCATCGAAATTCATCACTAACTGCTGGCGGATGCCATGGGCACCTCCCTCGTACATGTCAAGGTAGATGATATACACTATACAGCCGTCCTTGCCCCGTTGGGTGTCCGTCTCTATCTCATATTTATATTCATACCACGCGCGTTTGGTCTCGTCGGCACGGTCCTCCCGATAGAGGGGAGCCATGTTCTTCTGGTATGCTGTCGTATAGTACGTGGCAAAGGAGTCTACCGCCTGCTGCATCGTCAGACTGTCGAACATAAACAGGCGTTGCTCGATGGCGTTGTTGATAGCGGTGGCACGCTCGTCGTCGCCCTTCACGTATTTCACTTTCAGGTTCACCTGACATTGAGGGGCGTTATCGTCATTGGTGATGTTAACCACCTTAACCGCCTTCGCTTCCCCGATATCAATGGTGGAGCCACCGAAGATACTTCCTCCATTGCAGCCTCCACAGGCTGTCAACAGCAGGATGCTCATTGCAATGATACTATAATATTTCTTCATATTGGCTGCGAAGTTACGAAGATTTTTTGGGATTACCAAATTTATCCACCGTTTCGCTGAAGAAAATGGGGAGTTCGCTGAAACTTTCCTCTATGTAATTAAACTTTTCGTACCTTTGTATCGTCATAAGAGTGACTTCGGTCAAGAACCAACATGAATATTAACAATAAAAAATTAGTAAAGATGAAAAAGATTGTATTAACAATGGTTGCCCTCCTGTCGATGACAGTGATGCAGGCACAGAACAATGAGAAGTGTGAGTGCAAGAAAGAGATGAAAGAGCGTAAGGCTCCTAAGCAGATGACCGCAGAAGAGAGGACGGACATGATGGCGAAGCAACTCTCGCTTACCGACGCACAAAAGACAAAGGTGCTTGCCCTTAACAAAGAGTATCAGGATGTACTGAAAGGTCCGGAGATGGGTGGTCCTCGTCCACAGAAGCCTGAGGCTGACGCAGAGACTGGCGCAACAGAACAGCAACGCCCAGAGCGTCCAGAACTCACCGACGAGCAGAAGGCTGAGATGAAGCAGATGAAGGCAAAGCACGAGGAGTATGACAAGAAACTCAAGAAGATCCTCAACGACGATCAGTACAAGAAGTATGAGAAGATGCAGAAGCATCACGGTCATCACGGACATCATGGTCATGGCGGACCACACGGCCCTCGTCCAGAGATGGCACCACAGGATTAACAAAAATTCAGGTAAAAGATTGTCTATGTCGCAGATATTTCGTATATTTGCGACATAGTTTTTATGTATTAACTAAAACCGTACGACAATGAAAGTAGGAGTCAATATGGTGGATGGTAAGTGCACCTATGAGGCTGTCGCCAAGGTTATGGGGACTTCCCTATACTCCACTGGAGGAGTGACGGAGTGACGGAGTGACGGTAGTTTTTTCAAACTCTCTTACGTGTACGCAGGAAATATGTTATTTTTGATTTTGAAAAGTTCCTGCGTACGCGCATGACAAAAGTTTATATATTTACCGTCACATCCGTCACTCTGTCACTCTTGTTTTTCCCTGGTTGTCTCCTGAAGGTGCCGCCTCCACCTGCCGAAGGTGCCGCCTCCACCTGCCGAAGGTGCCGCCTTCGAGGGTCGAATGTGCCGCCTTCGAGGGCAGGATGTGCCGCCTTCGATGGCAGGATGTGCCGCCTTCGCAAAGGAGGAGGTAGGGAGTAATTAAATGTTCATTTTAGAAATAATCGATGTAAAAACAATAGTTTTACAAAAATAATTGTTATCTTTGCATGATAAATGGTCATATGACTATGGGAAGGATAGAAGAGTTATATCAGGAGTGGCAGAGCCTGCAACCTGTCAAGGAAGAATATCTGCAGCGGTTGAATAGGAAGTTCATGCTGGAGTTCAACTATAACAGCAACCATATTGAGGGCAATACCCTGACGTATGGGCAGACGGAACTGCTACTGCTATTTGGCAAGGTGGTGGATGCTGCCAATATGAAAGACTTGGAGGACATGAAAGCAAGTAATGTCGGCTTGAATATGATGCAGGAGCAGGCATCATCTGAATATCCACTGACAGAGACTTTTATTCGTCAACTGCACAAGACTATCCTTCGAGAAGACTATACAGTATATCGTCAGTTGCCTGGTGGACAACAGACGTCGTATGTGGTTCATGCTGGAGTTTACAAGACTCGCCCCAACAGTGTGATTACCCGTACTGGTGAACGTTTTGAGTATGCTTCGCCAGAGGAGACACCTGCCCTTGTGAAAGATCTCGTTGAATGGTATCGATCTGAAGAGCAAGAAGGTGAATTGACGTTGGCTGAACTTTGCGCTTTATTCCATTATAGGTATATTCGTATTCATCCATTTGAAGACGGTAATGGACGTATTGCCCGCTTGCTCGTGAACTTTATCTTGACCCGTCATCATTATCCAATGATAGTTGTGAAAAGTGCAGATAAGGAGAACTATCTAAATGCCCTAAGTGCGTGTGATGGTTTTGTGGGGACAAGTCCGTCTGACGGTGCACATGCCGACATCACAAAGATTGCTCCGTTCGTAAGATATATAGAGGAGTGTATGGAACGAGCGCTTACAACTTGTATCAGAGCAGCAAAGGGGCTGAGTATTGAAGAGGATGATGACTTCATGAAGGAACTGAAGGTGTTGGAGAGACAGAAGAAACAGGATATTGCAGCAGAATTGTCGAATCGTTATCTTCATGAAGTAGAGGTGTGGAATATTATGGAGTTTGTATTCTCTCCCCTTGTCCAAGAATTCAATAAATATGTAGAAACTGCTAACGCAGTATTTAAGTTTAAGTCTGTGGAAGCAATTAGCCTCTTATCCCAGACTCAAGACGGGAAGATGGGAGTCGGTATCAATGAAACAAATCGAGAAACTGCCAGCCCAGAGTTGCTTGAGGCTGTGAAAAGTGCCAAATCGTTATGGTATCATTGTCAAATGGCTGGAGTGCAACATCCGAAAGATGCATATATTATTATAGAGAAATCCTTTTATATCACGTTCTTCGATGACCATTATTTTGTAGATGGCATACTTAATAAGAATTTTGCCTATGGTAGTTATCCGTCAGAGAAGGAGAAAGGAAAGATAGTCGAACAATTCAAACAAGATATACTCGCTGAGTTAAAGGCAAAACTGTAAGACGGACTTGCTGACCATACAACACGAGGATTTCACGATGTACTGAAAGGTCCGGAGATGGGTGGCCCTCGTCCAGAGATGGCACCACAGGATTAACAAAAATTCAGGTAAAAAGATTGTCTATGTCGCAGATATTTCGTATATTTGCGACATAGTTTTTATGTATTAACTAAAACCGTACGACAATGAAAGTAGGAGTCCCCAAGGAAATTAAGAACAATGAGAATCGTGTGGGCATGACCCCGTCGGGTGTTGCCGAGTTGATCAAGCGTGGACATACCGTCTACGTACAGCATACTGCAGGGGAGGGCAGTGGGTTCAGCGACGAACAGTATCTGGCGGTAGGAGCGCAGATACTCCCTGCCATCGAGGATGTCTATAGGGAGGCTGACATGATTGTCAAGGTCAAGGAACCCATCGAGCCGGAATATCCATTGGTGCGCAGGGGACAGGTGGTGTTCACCTATTTCCATTTCGCCTGTGAGCAGGAACTGACAGAGGCGATGATGAAGAGCGGTGCCGTATGTATCGCCTACGAGACGGTGGAGCGTGACGACCGCTCATTGCCGCTGCTTATCCCGATGAGTGAGGTGGCAGGACGTATGGCGACGCAGAACGGAGCCTATTACCTCCAGAAGACGAAGGGCGGAAAGGGTAAGTTGATGGCTGGTGTACCTGGTGTCAAACCAGCCCGTGTTCTCGTACTCGGTGGTGGCACGGTAGGTGAGGCTGCTGCCCGTATTGCCGCCGGCATGGGTGCTGAGGTGACGATCACGGATGTGTCGCTACCTCGCCTGAAGCAACTCGCTGCCGAGATGCCCGCTAATGTGCATACACTCTATTCCTCAGAGCATAATATCCGTCAGGAACTGCCTACCACGGATATCGTCATCGGCTCCGTACTCATCCCCGGCGACGCTGCCCCGAAACTGATTACAAAGGATATGCTGTCGTTGATGGAGAAGGGTACCGTCCTTGTCGACGTGGCGATTGACCAAGGTGGCTGCTTCGAGACCTCTCATCCCACGACCCATAGCGATCCCGTCTATGTGGTCGACGGCATCGTCCATTATGCGGTGGCTAACATCCCGGGTGCCGTTCCCAATACGAGTACCATCGCCCTTACCAACGCCACGCTCCGCTACGCCATCGCCCTTGCCGACAAGGGATGGCAGCAGGCTTGTCGTGATGACATCTCCCTCCGTCGTGGTGTCAATATGGTGGATGGCAAGTGCACCTATGAGGCTGTCGCCAAGGTATGGGGACTTCCCTACACTCCATTGGAGTTGTGACGGAAGAAACGGATATACAGATGATACAGTAGTTTTCAAACTCTATATATGCGCGCGTGAACGTCTCATTTTTCGATTTTTCAATTTTCATGCGCGCGTGGAAAGTCTATATTTTACTGTAATATCTGTATATCTGTATTTTCTGGCTATCTTATGAAGGAGGTGGGGGTAGTTTTTTTGCTATTTAGTGAACTTTAACCTACGCAGTTGTAGATGCTAATTATAGTATGTTGCACAGTGTGAATACTATAATTATCTTTGCATCGGTTTAAAACAACGAACTAAATGCAACAACATCATCCTATTCTCGAACTCTTTGGCAAGAACGTCCAAAGACATCGTATAAAACTAAATATTTCGCAAGAGAAATTGGCAGAGAAAGCACATCTCCATCGTACATATATCGGTATGGTAGAACGTGCTGAACGTAATATTACACTCATCAATATGCAGAAAATCGCTAATGCGTTGGGAGTCGAGATAGGGGAATTGGTAAGAGAGTAATATAAATTAAGGAAACTATTTGTTTTATGGCTAACAGAAATATTATTGATGCGATTATTGAGATTGTTAAATCTCCAAAATATAAACTGAAAGAATACTCGATATCCCACAATAGGGCAAATGCGATGGGTGAAGCACTTGAAGAATATATAAAAGATGCTTTCGCAGGCACCATTGGTGAAACAGATGATGAAGTGAGAAACAGGGAATTGAGTAAGGCTTTTTCTTATCTTGGCAATCAGTCTAACCCACCAGATTCAATGTTAAAAGATGGAGGTGACGCCATAGAAGTGAAAAAGATTGAGTCATCTAATTCTGCGTTGGCTTTAAATAGTAGTTATCCAAAGGCTAAGTTGTATTCAAATAGTACAATGATTAGTAACGCATGTCGAGATTGTGAAAAGTGGACAGTTCGAGACATGATATACGCAGTAGGAATACTTAAAGAAAATAATCTGAAATCATTAGCACTTGTTTATGGTAGCGAATATTGTGCAGAGAAATCTGTTTATGAGAAAATTCGTATGGCAATAAAAGATGGTGTTGAAAGAATTGAAGGCATTGAATTTGCGGAGACTAATGAATTAGGAAGGGTGAATAGAGTAGACCCTCTTGGAATAACATATCTTCGTGTAAGAGGTATGTGGCATATTGAGAATCCTTTTGTCACATTTAATTATATATACAAAAGGAATGAGGATAAGAATTTTACATTGATGGCAATCATCAACGATGAAAAGATAAAATCTTTTAATAATTATACAGAACTGGTAAAATTGTCTAAGCAAGTAGATTCCCTTCATATTGAAGATAAAGAGATTAAAGACCCGAATAATCCTGCCAAATTGAAGAAGGTTAAACTAATAACATTTACAGTATAATGAAAGTCATTAGTTTATTCTCTGGATGCGGTGGTTTGGACTTAGGCTTTGAGAAGGCTGGGTTTGAGATACCTGTTGCCAATGAGTTTGACCCTACGATATATGAGACCTTTAAGGTAAATCATCCAAATACGAAGTTGATAGAGGGTGATATCAGAAAAATATCAGAGGATGATTTCCCAGATGATGTGGATGGTATCATTGGCGGACCTCCATGCCAGTCATGGTCTGAGGCTGGTGCCCTTCGTGGAATAGAAGACCAACGAGGACAATTATTCTTTGACTATATCAGGGTGTTGCGCAAGACACAACCCAAGTTCTTCTTGGCGGAGAATGTGAGTGGTATGCTTGCCAATAGACATTCAGATGCAGTGAAGAACATTTTAAACTTGTTTGATAAAAGCAATTATGACGTTACTTTGACATTGGTAAATGCCAAAGATTATGGAGTAGCGCAGGAGAGAAAACGTGTTTTCTATATCGGGTTCAGGAAAGATTTAAAGATTGACTTTAAATTTCCAGAAGGCTCTACGAAAGATGATAACAAGAAACTCACCTTGAGAGATATCATTTGGGACTTGCAGTTCACTGCTGTACCATCTGGGAAGAACAACAATCACAACCCTGCTGCTGTGAATAATAATGAGTATTTCACTGGTGCGTATTCTCCTATATTTATGAGTCGAAACAGAGTGAAGGCATGGGATGAACAGGCTTTTACTGTACAGGCTTCTGGTAGACAATGTCAACTTCATCCACAAGCACCAAAGATGGTGAAACATGGGTTGAATGACTGCAGATTTGTTGAAGGAAAAGAAGACTTATATAGGCGAATGACCATCAGAGAGGTTGCGAGAGTTCAAGGCTTTCCTGATGATTTCAAATTCATATACAAGAGTACGAATGATGCTTACAAGATGATTGGAAATGCTGTTCCTGTAAATCTTGCTTACGAGGTGGCATTAGCCATAAGGAGGGTTCTGGAGTGAAATAATATTGTTTAACTTATTTTTCAACTGACATATGAAAATAATATCATTGTTCTCAGGATGTGGGGGGCTAGACTTAGGATTTGAAAAAGCTGGTTTTGAAATTGTATGGGCTAATGAGTTTGATAAGTCGATTCATGAAACATACAGGTATAACCATCCACAAACAGTGTTAAATACAATGGACATTCGGGAGGTTAAAGAATCAGACATTCCCGATTGTGATGGAATTATTGGCGGTCCACCCTGTCAGTCATGGAGTTTGGGTGGTAAATGTCTTGGCATCGAAGATGAAAGAGGAAGATTGGTTTTTGACTATATTCGTATTGTAAAGGCAAAGAAACCTCAATTTTTCATTATGGAGAATGTGCCTGGGATGGTTACTCCTCGACATATTAAGTCTTTCGAACAATTTCTTCACTTGTTTCGAGAGGCAGGCTATCGTGTGAAATATGAATTATTGAACGCTGCAGATTTTCGTGTTCCTCAAGATAGATTGCGTGTGATTATTGTTGGTATAAGAGATGATATTCAGAGCGAGTATTTCTTTCCTGCAAAGGTGAGTGTAGTGCCCATTACACTTTCACAAGCCATTGGTGATTTGAAAACCCAGCCAACTGCTTATTTAAATGAAATGGTAAATCAGAATTACAGTGGAATCCTCAATCATGATTATTATGCTGGTAGCTATGATGCAAAGTTTATGGCCAGAAACCGTGTTAGGGGATGGCAAGAATTATCCTTTACTATACAAGCGCAAGCAAAGAATGAACCACTACATCCACAAGCACCTAAAATGGAATATGTTTCTAAAAATGAAAGAAGATTCGCTATTGGTCATGAAAAGGAATATCGTCGATTGAGCGTTCGAGAATGTGCACGTATTCAGACTTTTCCAGATCACTTCCATTTTATATACACAGATGTGAAAGATGGGTATAAAATGGTAGGAAATGCTGTACCTCCACGACTTGCTTATTATTTAGCCTTGTCTATAAAAAATGTTGTCCCGTCACTTAATAGTAAATTTGATTTACCATGACTATCGATAATAAAGGAATAACAAACAAAGAGACTTTCACATGGTTACAACCTGGTACGTGGCGTAAACCATGTATAGTACATGTCACCATGGTGGCTAACGCTCGACAACCATTGTTTGGAACACTCGTTCATGATGGGAATGAAGCAGGTGTGAATAAGACTCCGATAGGTTGGGCTATTATTAATCAAGAACAAAGGATGTTAGAACTTTGTCCAGAAATCAAGATTCTTGCCGACAAAGTGATGCCTGACCATCACCATATTGTGTTGCAGGTGCAAAGAACGATGAAACGTAGTATCAAGGAGGTGTTGCGTGGTTTTATGCAGGGTTGTAAAGCGGAAGCTCGGAAACTGGGGGTTACGGACAATTTGTATGACGGACCACCGTATTACCGCGTGCTGACTCATAAGGGGCAACTTCATGCGATGATAGAATACGTGAAAGCCAATGCTGAGCGTGCATGGCAGAGAAAACTTGACCCCGATCTCTTTCGTATGCATCGGCAGACTACCATATGTGGGTTACAATTTACGTCGATGGGTAATCATTTCTTGTTGAATTGGCCTGACCGTCAATTAGTGGAAATATCGAGAAGGGCTTCAGACATACAAATAGGTGAACGACTAAAGAATGTTTTGTCTGCAGCGCATAATGGAACAATAACATATACAGCAGCAATTAGCAAGGGGGAACGAGTAATCGCCAAAACTGTGCGTGAGAAAGGATACCCGTTAGTAGCCTTGTTGAATGACGGCTTTCCTCCTGCAGGGTCACCACACGAACGTTTCTATAAACCTGGTGGCGTTTATTTCGATGCTTGCTCAAGGGGGAGGTTGTTATTGCTGAAGCCTGACAGCAGTGCTTTTGTTCATCTATCAGTAAGAAAGGCTGTTGAGGATACATTGAGAAAAAAGGCAGAACAGAAGCACTTTTGTTATACAGATATACCTGTTGATTCACTAAGGTATCGGTTTGTTGCGTTGAATGAAATGGGGAGGATGATGGTGGCGGGTTCGGATGTCACAGATATGATGGATGAAATCCGCTGATAAAGGTCGGGACTGCCAATCATGGTGGACAACTGACTTCTGACAGAAAATATCTGCCCTAAATGATTGGGAATTTATTTTTTTTATTATCTTTGTCTTTTGTATGATGAAGAAATGTTTATTGATATTAGCCGTTTTGGCATGCGTGGCATGTAGTACACTGACTCCAGCAGAGAAAGCAGAGCGGGCTGCCTTTGTGGCGAGCGCACTGAATGACAGGCATTATAAGATTGACATTCAGATGATGTACCCACAGCGAGGTCCTGCGAAGAATGTGACAGGAACCTATTCGTTGGAGGTGAAGGGCGACTCCCTGATTTCCTACCTTCCATATTTTGGCAAGGCTTACCAAGTTCCTTACGGTGGTGGTAAGGGCTTGAACTTCATTGACACTATCGAGCAATACGCTGCTACCAAGGATGCGAAAGGACGTTATCAGATAGCGATAGGACTGACCAATGAGGAGGATACCTATCTCTATTCATTGGAGGTCTTTGATAATGGTAATGCAACGATCGATGTACGCTCTAAACAACGGGAGCCCATTAGTTACAGTGGGATGATGCAAATAGAATGACATTAAGAACTAAAAACAATAATATCATGGATTGGATACATGTAATTGCAGTAGTGGTACTGATTATTCTGGGAGTGATTATTTTCAAGAATAAGAGTAATAACAGGTAACGTAAGAATACAAAAAGAGGAACCTCACAATTAGGAGATTCCTCTTTTTTATGATATTGCCTCTTACTGGTTGGCGGCAATTCTGCTCTTTACCTTGTCGACGTATGCGTCGATGGTGGCAACGGCAACAATATTAACAACATCACGGACGGAAGCGCCAAAGTCGATGAAGTGAATCGGTTTGTTTAGTCCCATCTGGATCGGACCAATAATCTCGACATCAGCGTCCAGCATCTGCAGCATCTTATAAGAAGAGCGGGCAGAGGTCAGGTTGGGGAATACCAGCGTGTTCACATCCTTGCCATTCAGTCGGGTGAACGGATATTGCTCGTCACGCAACTCACGGTCAAGGGCGAAACCTAACTGCATCTCACCATCGATGGCAAGTTCAGGATACTGCGCCTGCATAATCTCTACCGCACGACGTACTTTCAGGGCACCGTCACTGGTAGAACTACCGAAGTTAGAGTGGGAGATCATAGACACTACAGGTTTCTCGTTGAAGAAACGTACACTGGTGGCAGCGAGTTTGGCAATGTCTACCAAGGTGTCTGTATCTGGATTCTCGTTGACGAGGGTGTCTGCGATGTATAGTGTTCCCTTCTGTGAGTTGATGATATGCAGGGCTCCGAAATGCTTGTACTCTGGACGAATACCAATCACCTCCTTGACAACCTTCACAGTATTGGAGTATTTAGTATAAAGACCTGTGATGAAAGCATCTGCCTCACCCGTCTCCACCATCATCATTCCGAAATAGTTGCGCTCGAACATCTTGTCATTAGCCTCTTGGAACGTATAACCATCACGCTGGCGCTTCTCCGTCAGGATGCGGGCATAACGCTCACGGCGCTCCTGCTCTGAGGGATGACGGAGATTGACAATCTCAATACCGTCAATATTCAGGTCGAGTTTCTTCGCCAGTTTCTCGATGACCTCATCGTTACCCAGCAGGATAGGATGGCAGATTCCCTCTGCATTTGCCTGTACAGCAGCCTTCAGCATAGTGGGGTGGACAGCCTCGGCGAAGACCACACGTTGTGGATGAGCAGCGGCTGTGGCATAGAGTTTCTGTGTGAGTTTGGTCTCCTGTCCCAGCAAGACACTCAGCGAGTTCTTGTACTCTTCCCAGTCCTCTATCTTCTTGCGAGCCACACCACTTTCAATGGCAGCCTTTGCCACAGCGGCACTGACCTCTGTAATCAGACGTGGGTCAACAGGTTTCGGAATGAAGTAGTCACGTCCGAAACTGAGGTTGTTGACTTTATAGACATCATTCACCACATCAGGAACAGGTTGCTTGGCGAGATCGGCAATGGCATGGACGGCAGCCAGTTTCATCTCCTCGTTGATAGCAGTGGCATGAACATCCAAGGCACCACGGAAGATATAGGGGAAGCCGATCACATTATTAATTTGGTTGGGATAGTCAGTACGACCAGTAGACATCAAAGTATCTGGACGAGCCTCCATCGCATCCTCATAGGAAATCTCAGGAACAGGGTTGGCGAGGGCGAAGATAATCGGATCCTTAGCCATCGTCTTCACCATCTCCTTGGATAGCACATTGCCCTTAGAGAGTCCAACGAAGACATCGGCACCATTGACAGCCTCCTCCAGTGTATGGATATCAGTACGCTGGGTGGCGAAGAACTTCTTCTGCTCGTTCAGGTCCTGACGTGCCACACTGATGACACCTTTGGAGTCGAGCATGACGATGTTCTCCTTCTGGGCACCAATCGCCATATACAACTTCGTGCAGGAGATGGCTGCGGCACCAGCGCCATTCACCACAATCTTCACTTTCTTGATATCCTTGCCAATGACCTCCAAGGCGTTCTTTAGTCCAGCGGCAGAGATAATCGCCGTACCATGCTGGTCGTCATGCATCACGGGAATATCGAGTGTCTTCTTCAGACGGTTCTCAATATAGAAACACTCGGGAGCCTTGATATCCTCTAAGTTAATACCTCCAAAAGTGGGGGCGATGCGCTCCACCGCCTCACAGAACTTCTCCGGGTCTTTCTCATTAATCTCGATATCGAAGACATCAATACCACCATAGATTTTAAAGAGCAAGCCCTTACCCTCCATGACAGGTTTGCCGCTCATGGCACCAATGTCACCCAAGCCAAGGACGGCAGTGCCGTTAGAGATGACGGCAACAAGATTACCTTTGTCCGTATATTTATACGCATCATCAGGATTCTGCTGGATTTCCAGACAAGGGTAGGCGACACCAGGAGAGTATGCTAATGACAGATCTGTTTGTGTCCGATAAGCCTTGGTTGGCTTTACTTCAATTTTACCAGGACGCCCCGCCTCGTGATATTCAAGAGCGGCTTCTTTTGAGATTTTAACCATATTAAGAATGCAGTATTATTAATTACTTTTCCATTTTCCTCGCAAAATTACAAAAAACTCTTCGAAATCAAATGTTTTTTTAATCTTTTTAGTAACTTTGCCCTCAAATTGATTACTTATGCAGGAAATAAAAGACTTGAATGCCTATCGTACTTCTCTGAAGGACAAAATCCTTAATGCTGCCACGACCGCTTTTTGGCATAAAGGCATCAAAGCAGTGAAAATGGATGATATCGCTTCAAGTCTGTCTATTTCCAAGCGTACCATTTATGAGATATATGGTGACAAGGAGTCTCTACTGTTTGCTTGCATCAAGAAAAAACATCGGGAGAGACAGGAGTTTATGCGTGTCTTTGCGGAGCAGCATAACGTGATGGAGGTCGTGTTAGAGGTCTATCGCCATAAAGTGGAGGAGTTGGAGACGGTTAATTACACTGTTTATCAGGACATCCAACTCTATCCGAAAATCTTGGAGTATATGGAGCAAGTGCATGTCAGTTCCCATGACTTATTCATCTCTTTTATGCAACGTGGCGTGAAAGAGGGCTTTTTCCGAAAGGATATCAATTACGAACTCATGGGCAGACTGTTTGATGCCATAGGTGAGTATATGGGTAAGGAGGTGCTGTACTCTGAATATCCCCATGAGGAACTGCTCTCTACGCTGATGCTGGTACCTTTCCGTGGAGTCTGTACTCCTAAAGGCGTGGAGATGCTGGACTCCGTAATCAAGGAATAAGAAATCGGAAGATTCCCCAAGGAGTCTTCCGATTTGCTTCTCTAAGAGGTGCCTGGCGGATTCGAACCGCCGTAGACGGTTTTGCAGACCGTTGACTAAGCCACTCATCCAAGGCACCGTTCTCGGCGATGTCAAGTTACCTTGTCATCTTAGCGGATGCAAAGGTAATACTTTTATTCGGACTGACAAAATTTTCTATTACTTTTTTTCTTCAGTTCACATCCGGGACAACCCTCACAGGGGTTATATGGTTTAGTGAGGACTCTGTATATCCGCCATGAGATATAGGCAATGGCGGAAAAAAGGATAAGGATGACCAGAGTCAGTTGCATCGCAGATTATAGTTTGGATAGTTTGCGAAGCATTAGTTTGTTGATTGCCTGAATCTTCCTGCCTCTCTTCTCAATGTCCTCACGTACATTATTAATATTATTAAAGAGATCACTAAAAGCATTCAGCAGCGGATTCGGCTGGCTATTATCCTCCACAGCGTCAGGATTTGTTACAATACGAATACCTAACGGCTCGATATGTACGTCAACATCCTTGTCAGTCACCATGGGATCGCCGTCGAAGTGAATGGCACCAGACCCAGAACGGTGGATATGTATCTTCTTCGTCTGGAATGTCTTGATTTTTGAATTGCTGGTCAACGTTTTATTGAAGAGGTCAATACTGATCTGTGGCGCCTCCAAAGCAGTGAACGGCTCCATGATAATCACGTCCATCACACCATCTCGCATCGAGGCCTGTGGTGCGATATAGGCATTGTTGCCATATTGTGAGGCGTTTGCGCAAGCAATCAGGAATGCCTTATAGCGGTGCGCCCCGGTCTCATCCTCCACCTCATAGGTCTCTGGTTGATATTTCAACCCCTCTTTCAGGACATTCTCCACGTAGGTGATAGGTCCGCGCTTCCCGGATTCCGCAAACTTCAAAGAAATGAAAGCGTCAAAGCCCATGCCACAAGTACAGAAGAACGGAATGCCATTGATAATGCCATAGTCGAATGTCTCTATTTGACATTGGTTGATGATGCTGATAGCCTCACGGACATTCATGGGAATACATAGATGACGTGCCAGTCCGTTGCCAGAGCCACATGGTATGATACCCAATGCCGTATTGGTGTGTGTCAGCGCACGAGCCACCTCGTTGATAGTGCCATCGCCCCCGACAGCCACTACGACATCCACCCCGTCAGTGGCACATTGTCGGGCTATTTCCTCTGCATGACCCGCAAATTCCGTTGTTCGGATATTTATATCAAAACGCTCATGATCAATACCAGAGGCAATCAGGTTAGGAAATTCATCTTTGTGCTGACCCCCTGAAATTGGATTGATGATGAAAGTTATATGTCTCTTCTCGCTCATATTCAAATGCAAAATTAAGAAATTCAGGATTATTTTCCGTTGTATTTGGGATAAATTTCAATTATTTTACAATTTATCTCATAAAATGTGCACGAATTGATAAAATTTGTGTACCTTTGCAATCTGAAAATACAAAAATAAGAAACTATACCTTATCGGAATGGGACAGTTACAAGAGAAATACAAGCACTATCGTGAGCCGCAGAAATTTATGGAGGCTGACGTTTACCCTTATTTCCGCGCTATTGAGGGGAAGCAGGGTACGGAAGTGGAAATGGGCGGACACAAGGTGCTCATGTTTGGATCAAATGCCTATACAGGATTGACTGGTGACCAGCGCATCATTGATGCGGCAAAGGCTGCTCTGGATAAATATGGTTCTGGTTGTGCTGGAAGCCGTTTCCTCAACGGAACACTTGACCTTCATGTGCAACTGGAGAAGGAAATCTCAGCGTTTATCGGAAAGGCAGATTGTTTATGTTTCTCCACAGGTTTCTCAGTCAATCAGGGAGTTCTCGCTATGGTAGTCGGCAAAGACGACTATATCATCTGCGACGATCGTGACCACGCAAGTATTGTGGACGGTCGTCGTCTTTCTTTTGCCAAGCAGTTGCATTATAAGCACAACGACATGGAGGATTTGGAGCGTGTGCTTCAGAAATTGCCCTATGAGGCTATCAAACTAATTGTTGTGGATGGTGTGTTCTCTATGGAGGGCGACTTGGCGAAACTGCCTGAGATCGTTGAACTGAAGCATAAGTATAACTGCTCTGTCATGGTCGATGAGGCTCATGGTCTGGGTGTGTTCGGCAAACAGGGACGTGGTGTCTGTGACCATTTTGGACTGACAGATGAGATAGACCTGATTATGGGTACTTTCTCGAAGTCGCTTGCCTCTATTGGAGGTTTTATCGCCTCAGACTGGGATACTATTAATTTCCTGCGTCACACCTGTCGTACTTATATCTTCTCAGCATCAAATACACCTGCGGCTACTGCTGCAGCCATGGAGGCTCTTCATATTATCCAGAAGGAGCCTGAGCGTATCGAGGCGTTGTGGAAGGTGACAAATTACGCTCTGAAACGCTTCCGTGAGGAAGGTTTTGAGATCGGTGACACAGAGAGTCCTATTATCCCACTTTATGTGCGTGATGTCGATAAGACGTTCTTGGTAACTTCACTTGCTTTCAAGGCAGGTGTGTTTATCAATCCTGTGATTCCTCCAGCATGTGCTCCACAAGACACGTTGGTGCGTTACGCTTTGATGGCAACCCATACTGAAGAGCAGGTTGACCGCTCAGTGAAAGCACTGAAGAAGATCTTTGTAGAACAAGGAATTATTAAGTAAGAAAATAATTGCGGAAAAATTTGCAGGGGTCACAGAAAATGTTTACCTTTGCAGCCGCAAAAAACGAGGTGTAGCGCAGTTGGTAGCGTTCCTGGTTTGGGACCAGGCTGTCGCAGGTTCGAGTCCTGTCACCTCGACCAAAAGAGTTCTCTTTTAGCCAAGAGAACTCTTTTTTGTTTAATTTGTTTGTTAATCAAAACTTTTTTGTTATCTTTGCAGACAATAGGCTAAAAACCTTAAATATTATAAATATGAAAAGTCGTTTACAGTTGTGTTCGTGGATATTGTCAATGCTGTTGACAATGGCAGTTGCTATGGACGCTGCTGAGACAGACCGTTTATTTAGGATACATGATGCCTCTGAGGGATTGGCAGATAATGGCGCACAGGTTCTTATTTGTACCAAGACAGGGCGTATGGTGATTAGTTCCATAGGTCATATTAATTTCTATGATGGTTCTTCTTTCAATCATATTGACGCTCATGCGGAGAATATATATGAGTTGCCCAAATATGAGGGACATTATCATCTTTATTTTGACAAAGCCCATCATTTATGGGTAAAAGACAAGTATCAAGTTACCTGTGTTGACTTAATGACAGAACTCTTTGTCTCAGATGTTCAAGAGGTCTTGAGGGAAATGGGCTTTAACGACAAAGCAGAGGATTTGTTTGTGGATGAAGAGGGTAGTTTGTTGTTATTGTCAAAGAATAAACTATTTAACTGTAAGACCAAGAAATCATTTCCTGTCAGATCAGGGAAGCATTTGCAAGATGTAGGGAAATACGAAGAACTACTCCTGCTGTTTTATGATGATAGCAGTATCGAAGCGTTTAATTACTCGACGGGGAAGATGGAGTATATCAAGACGACATTGGACTCAAAGAATGCGGTAAGATACAAGAAGTCTTCAGTACTGATGTCTAACGGACAGTTCTTTTTCCAGATCCGTAATGGAGAGACAGAGGGTGTCCTGTTGAAGATTGATGCGGTGACAGGTGAGAGTAAGGTGCTGCTGTCCCCGTCGTATCACCTTAATAATATGGCATTTCAGGGTGATTTCCTTTACATAGCCTCTCAGCATGGGTATTGGACCTATCATCTTGTTACAGGCGAGGCGGTTCATTATAAGACACTGAGAAGCACTGATTTCCAAAACATTGATACGGATGTCAACGATATTGCCTTTGACATGCAGGGTGGTATGTGGCTTGGTACAGAAAGTAATGGACTGCTTTACTCGAAACCGCATACATCTCCCTTTAAGGTTTATGAGTGGAGTGATTCTAAGGCGATGGAATATGGTGCGATGCTCTATCAGGAATCTCTAAAGCCTCATGAGGCATTGCCCCGTCGTATCAATTGCTCCTATCAGGATAGCCGTGGGTGGATTTGGCATGGTACCTATACCGGATTGAAACGTTATAAGTCAAAGAAAGATAAAAATCCTCTCGTAATTAATAATGATGACGGATTAAATAATAATGTCATCCATTCTGTCATAGAGGACCTTGACCATAATCTGTGGGTGAGTACAAGTAATGGTATCTCATGTCTGATTATACAAGATGATACCATCAAAAGGGTAGTAAGTTTTAACCAGGATGATAATGTGCCAACGATATCTTTTGCAAATGGACTGGCAATGAGATTGGCGGATGGTACTATTGTGATGCAAAGTCCAAAGTATGTGGTTGAGTTTAATCCTGCTAATTTCCATACGACAAAAGATCAGCAGACAAAACTATATCCCAAATTAATCCGTCTGTCTGTTAATGGACAGACGATACGCCCGGGAATGGAGGTGGATGGGAAAGTGATACTGGATAGAGCCATCACCCGTGCCAAGAAGATCAATGTAAACTATAATCAGAACACCATCTCCTTGGTGTTTACCGGATTGAATTATTTCCGTCCTGTCCAGACCTATTATCGCATCCGTGTCAAAGGGTTCCACAACGACTGGGAGGTCTATTCCTTCCATGACGGCACTGAAAGGGTAGACGCTAAGGGAATGCTCCATTATCCGATTATCGGTATTCCACCGGGTCGTTATCAAATAGAAGTACAGGTGTCTATGACACCTGATGACTGGTTAGTGGATCCTTTTGTGTGGGAATTGTCTGTTGACGAGCCTTGGTGGCGCATGACGATAGTTTATCTGACATTAGGTATCCTCCTGTTAGGACTTCTGATTGCTAATTTCGTGTTCTACAATAAAAACATTCGCCTGAAACTGAGTCGTAAGAATATTGAAAGTAATGTCATCAAGCGTATCAAGAACTTCGTTAGCATGTGTAGTAACATGGAGAATGAGGTGCTAACACCTTGTACCTCAGAGTTAAGTGACAATGTTGAGAATTCGGAGGAAAGTCTGTTTACGGACGCTATGATAAAAGTCGTGCCTTATGTGACGAGCCATCAACACAATCTCTCTATGAACTCCTTGGCAAAAGTTGCACAGATGAGTATCAATGATTTTTATGTGATGATGTCGTCCAATCTCTATAAGACACCGCATGGAGTGGTCTTGAGACTACGTTTGCAACGTGTGGCGGAGATGTTGTTGAATAGCGAGAAGAGCGTGGACGAGATTGCGGAGGAACTGAAGTTCGCCTCTCCCAACTATATGATAGCCAGTTTCTATCACCAGTACCGTCAGACCCCAGAGGACTATCGTGCGTCTAATCCTCGATAGCCGACCAAACGCCAAGTGCGCTCCCCCAAACTCTTGTAATATACCAAAGCCTGATATCTGTTACGGGTCTGGTAGAAGTTCCCCTCTGTCGGCGCTGTCTTACCGTCTTTGTCCACGTAATGGTAGGAGTAATAGCCTTGCTTTTGCATCACC
>FLNX01001157.1_pt1 | contig 26941 bp, 27 predicted proteins | sample 1140341 | NCBI WGS metagenome assembly FLNX01 (sample SAMEA3878208, study PRJEB12797) | bioreactor metagenome | biome: Moose rumen | place: Sweden | collected 2011-10 | reverse complement strand
CCCCTCCTATGGGTTTCTATCCATACCGTTATATTATACCATATTGAGAAAACAAAGCAACAAAAATATGAAAAAAAGTTAGGCGCCAACAGGCTTTTTTGGGGTTTTTAGGGGGGTGGGCTAGTCAATACAACCGTTCGATCGGGCTCTGGAGCCCCCGAAACGAGGAAATTTGCCGGGGAGCATTGAGCCGTCTGGGTTTGTGGGCTAGGATTAGGGGGTGTGAATAGTTACTGCGGTTTTTCTGATCAGGATCAAACATCTGTTTGAGCAATGTGATCCTTGTGATATAATGCTCTGGTTTTTGCAGGCGGTGAGCCCTGTACGGGACTTGTCGCACAAATTTTGGCAGTGCGGATCCTCAGGAACAGATGATGATCCCTGGGAGGACTGTCCGCCTCAACTGTCAGCCGTACCAGGTGGCAAGCCTCGGGCTGACAAGGACGAATTTCAATTTTTGGAGTTAACATGTCAAGAGAATGTCAGGTTACCGGAAAGCGTCCGGCAGTGGGCAACAACCGTTCCCATGCTAACAATGCGACCCGCCGCCGTTTTCTGCCCAATATCCAGTTCCACCGCTTCTGGGTGGAGAGTGAGAAGCGCTTTGTCAGGCTGCGTCTGACCGCCAAGGCCATGCGCATCATTGACAAGGTTGGTATTGATGCCGTTCTGGCTGATATGCGCGCCCGCGGCGAGAAGATTTGAGGAGTTAGAACCAAATGGCAAAGGGAACCCGTGAGAAGATCCGCCTGAACTCAACTGCAGGCACTGGTCATTTCTACACCACCACCAAGAACAAGCGCACCATGACCCAGAAGATGGAGATCAAGAAGTATGATCCCGTGGTGCGCAAGCATGTGATCTACAAGGAAGGCAAGATCAAGTAAGATCCTGCGTCCGGCCGGCTTGCCGGCAGAGCGCGATCCGGGAAATCCGGATCCGGAGGGCACCCTGGCGGTGCCTTTTTTGTTTTGCGGCTGTGGGCCGCCTGGATGAAGTTATGGGCCTGTGCCCGGGAGGTGAGAATGCCGGAGCTGCCGGAAGTTGAGGTTACCTGCCGCTGTGTGCGCCGGGAGCTGGTGGGCCGGGGGATTAAGCGGGTCACGGTGCGGAACCCGCACCTCCGCTTTCCCGTCCCTCCGGAGATCGCCCGCCTTGAGGGCACCCGGGTGGAGGCGGTGGATCGCCGGGCCAAGTACATCCTGATCCGGTCCGGAGGCCAGACGGCGGTGATCCACCTGGGCATGACCGGGCACCTGAGCTTTCCGGATCCCGCTGAGCCTCCGGGAAAGCATGATCACTTTGATCTGGCCCTGGATGACGGCCGGATCATGCGCTACCGGGATCCTCGGCGTTTCGGCGCCCTGCTGTGGACTGACGGAGATCCTATGCAGATGCGGATCCTCTCCTCTCTGGGGGCGGAGCCATTGGAGCCGGGCTTCACCGGGGAGTACCTGCACCAGCGCCTGGCCCGGAGCCGGAGTCCGGTGAAGACTGCCCTGATGAAGGGGGATATTGTGGTGGGGGTGGGGAACATCTACGCCAGTGAGGTTCTGTATGCCGCCGGGATCAGCCCCCTGAGGCGGGGGGATCAGGTGAGTCTGGAGGAGTGCGGGATCCTGGTGGGGGAGATCCGCCGGATCCTGGAGGACTCCATCGCCCGGGGGGGCACCACCATCCGGAACTACGCCCAGGTGGACGGCTCCCGGGGAGCCTTTGCGGACTGTCTTAAGGTTTACGGGCGGGAAAACGAGAACTGCCCCCGGTGCGGGGGCAGGATCCAGAGAATTGTCCAGGGACAGCGATCTACCTTTTACTGCTCAGGGTGTCAGCGATAGCCCGAGACACCTCCGGGGGCACATACTGGGTCACCCGACCCCGGTGAATGGCGATCTCCCGCACCAGGGTGGAGGACATGAAGGAGTACTCCAGCTTGGTGGGCAGGAACACCACCTCAATTTCCGGCAGCTGGGTCCGGTACATGTGGATGAGGTTCATCTCATACTGGAAGTCCACCGGGGAGCGGACCCCCCGCACCAGCACATGGGCCCCGATGTCCCGGAGAAAGTCGGTCATCAGGTTGGCAAAGCTCACCACGTAGACGTTTTCCATGTCACTGAGAACCTCCGCCGCCAGGGAAGCCCGGAGTTCCAGGGAGAGCATGGGGTGCTTGCTGGGGCTTGCGGCCACGGCCACCACCAGTTCGTCATACATGGCTGCAGCCCGGCGGATGATGTCAATGTGACCGAAGGTCAGGGGATCGAAGGATCCTGGAAACACTGCCTTGCAGAAGCTCATTCTCTGGTCTCCCTGTTGATCATTGCTCTTCGATCCCCGGCTGAGGATGGTGTCACTGGGCGCCGTCCCGGCTGCCCGAGCTCCGCCGATCGGTGATCTCCCCCACCTTGGCCTGAAGGAAGGACACCAGATCCCCGGGGCTGATCCCCAGGGTCAGGCCTCTCCGGCCGCCGCTGACCAGGATCTCCTGGTGGCGCATTGCCTCGGAGTCCAGGATAGTGGGCAGGCGCTTCTTCTGGCCGAAGGGGCTGATCCCTCCCACCACATAGCCGCTGAGACGCTCCGCGTCCTCGGGCCGGGCCATCTCCGCCTTCTTCAGTCCCGCAAGCTTGGCCGCCTGCTTCAGGTTCAGGGTGCAGCTGACGGGGATCACCGCTGTGACATAGGTTTTGTCGCAGTGGATGATCAGGGTCTTGTACACCGCATCCTCATCCCGGCCCAGCATTTTGGCGGTGTGGCGCCCGAAGTCATGATCCACCCCGCACTCATAGGAGTACACGGTGTGGGGGATCTTGCTGGCCTTGAGGGCGTTGACTGCCGGCGTCATGATGTCTGCCTGGGTTCTCTCTGGGGTTCTTTCTGCGGGGGTGTGAAAATGCCCGGCTCTCCGGGCACTGAATAATTATGCTTTAATAATGAAAAAAACTCAACCGGCGCCGCTGCGGCCCGGGATCCCCGGTCGGGATCTGCTCCCTGGCGGCAGGGGGGATCATCCCTCTGACGGGGGCGTCTCCCGGGGTACGCTCCGGCAGGCGCCCTTCAGCACCAGTGCATGGTAGAGCCCGAAGGCGCCTCCCAGGAGCAGACCGGTGAGGTGGACGGCATTGGCGGTGCTGATCCCCGGAATGATGTCAGCCAGCCCCAGCAGGGCGAAGATCACGGTGACGATCATGAACCCCGGTGGCACATTCACCGGGGCGTAGCGGTCCGGGGCCAGGGCGGAGACGGTCCAGCAGAAGCTGATCAGGGCCATGACCATGCCTGACATGCCGCCGAAGGCGGGGCCGGTGAGGGTCAGCTGGGTGTAGTCGGGGATGATGGATCCCAGGATCAGCAGGGCCAGCAGGGTGCCATGTCCCAGGAAGCGCTCAATGCGGCCGGCCAGCCAGATCCACAGCCCCAGGTTGAAGCCCAAGTGGATCAGCCCGAAGTGCAGCAGCACCGGGGTGAGGAGCTTGTGCCAGGTGAGGGGATCCCTGCCGTCAAATCCCGGGCATCCCAAAAGGAGCATCATCCGGTCCGGGGCCACGCACTGGGCGGCGAACACCAGGAGGGCAAGGGCCGACACCCCCAGGGTTACCGGTCCTGCGGTCTCAGTCACGGAGCCCAGGACGCTGCGGTATTTGCGGGGGGTGCGGGTACGGTCCAGAGCCTGGCCGTTGCTCTCCCAGGCCGCCCGGTTCTCCTCCCGGAAGTGGCGCTCCTGCTCCTTCAGATCACTGATGAAGGCCTGCACCACCCGGCCGGCAGCCTCTGCCTCCGCCTCCTCGATGTAGATCACGTAGTAGCCGTCCTCTTCTGTGTCCAGCTGCACGTGACGGCGCAGATCCTTTTTCAGCCGTTCCAGGATCTTCTGGGCCTGCTGGTAATCATTGATTTTGATGATGGGGATCATTGCGCGCTCCTGTTTTGCCTGTGGTACTATACCATAGATCAGTATTTTTGCGCCTTGCACCCCCTTCCGGACATGGTCTTCGGGGGCCGGTTTTCCGGGGGGAAGGGTGCGGGCGCCTGGCCCTGGGAGGAACAGACGGTGGCAGAGGCAGGCTCAGGCTTGGGAAGCAGCATTCTGGTGGTCGCCCCCTCGTGGATCGGCGACATGGTCATGGCCCAGAGCCTCCTGAAACGGCTCTGTTCTCGGGATCCCTCCTGCCGGATCACCGTCTTTGCCCCCGCCTGGTGCCAGGGGCTCCTGGAGCGGATGCCGGAGATCACCGGTGTCATTCCCAACCCCTTCGGCCACGGGCAGCTCAGGCTTGCCGGCCGCATGCGCTGTGCCCGGGAGATCCGGGAGCGTCATTTTGATCTGGCCCTGATCCTGCCCCATTCCCTGAAGTCCGCCCTGATCCCCGCCCTGGCTCGGATCCCCCGGCGCCGGGGCTGGCTGGGGGAGCAGCGCTTCTTCCTCCTGAACCAGATCTACCGCCATGAGAAGAGCCTGCCTCTGATGGTGCAGCGCTACAACGCCCTGGCTTTTGCGCCTGCGGAGATCTCCGACGTGTCCCGTCAGGCCTGTCCGGAGCCAGTCCTCATCTCTTATCCGGAAAAGGCCGGGGAGATCCTCTCCCGCCTGGGTATGGAGCCCTCCGCTCCGGAGATGGGGATCCTGGGACTCTGTCCCGGGGCCGAGTACGGCCCGGCCAAGCGCTGGCCCTGCGCTTCCTTTGCCGCCTTGGCCGCCTCCTGGATCCGCCGGGGCGGGGGCGTGCGGATCTTCGGCAGCGCCAAGGACACCCCGGCAGCGGCGGAGATCCGGGAGCACCTGCCGGAGGATCTCCGGGGATCCTGCCAGGATCTCACCGGCCGGACCACACTGCCTGAGGCGGTGGATCTGCTGTCCGCCTGCCGGGCGGTGGTGACCAATGACTCGGGCCTGATGCATGTCAGCGCCGCCGTGGGGGTGCCCCTGGTGGCGATCTACGGCTCCTCCACCACAGACTACACCCCGCCCCTGACATCCCGGGCCCGGACGGTGTTCATGCCGGATCTGGACTGCCGCCCCTGCTTCAAGAGGGAGTGCCCCCGGGGCACCACCGAGTGCCTCACCGGCATCACCCCCGCCCGGGTGGAGCAGGAGCTGGATGAGCTGCTGCGGGACGCTGCCGGGACGGAGCCGGGGCGGTGATCCTGCTCCGCTGGCTTTATTCCCTTCTGGGCTATCTCCTGCTGCCCCTGGTGATCCTGTTTCTCCTTGTGCCCCGGAAGGGCCGCCAGGGCTACGGCTGGCGGATCCGGGAGCTTTTCGGCTTTCCCCGGTTCACTCCGGATCCCTCCTGCCGCGGGGTGGTGTGGTTCCACACCGTGAGCGTGGGGGAGACCGCCGCCGCCACTCCCCTGATCCGGGAGTTCCACCGCCGCCATCCGGAACTCCAGGTGGTGATCACCACCACCACCGCCACGGGCGCCGCCCGGGCCCGCCAGGCCGGGGACTTTGTGTCCCATCTCTTCGCTCCCCTGGACTATCCCCATGCCATTGCGGTTTTCCTGTCCCGGATCCGGCCCTGTGCCCTGGTGATCATGGAGACGGAACTCTGGCCCAACTGGCTGGCCGCCTGCAGCCGGCGCCAGGTTCCGGTGATCCTGATGAACGCCCGGATGTCCGAGCGATCCTGCCGCCGTTACGGGAAACTTGGTCCCGTGTTCCCCTACCTCATTGCGGATCACCTTTCTCTGGTACTCTGCCAGAACCAGGAGGACGCCGGGCGCTTCCGGTCCCTGGGGGTCCGGGGGATCCAGGTCACCGGATCAGTGAAGTGCGACATTGTCCCCCCTGTGGAGCAGCGGCTCCGGGGCGGTGCGCTGCGGCGGATCCTGGGTCCGGGACCGGTGTGGATCGCCGCCTCCACCCACGAGGGGGAGGATGAGCTGATGCTGTCCGTCCAGGAAAAGGTGCTGGCCTCCCACCCCGGGGCGGTGCTGCTCCTGGCGCCCCGGCATCCGGAGCGCTTTGCTGCGGTGGCTGCCCTGGCCCGGCGGCGCTTTGCCGGGTCGGTGCTGCTGTCAGAGCTGGATCCCCTGCTGCCGGGGGCGGCCGGGGATCAGGCCGGGGGGAGAGCCCAGGAGCAGGTGCCGGTGCCTGAGGATCGGTCCGGGAATGCGCCGGCGAAAGTGCTGGAGGAACTGCCGGCGAACGGATCCGGGAACCTGACGGGAAATGATCCCGTGAACGATCAGGAGAACGGGCAGGGGACACAGATCAAAGGCAGATCCCCGGTGGTGGTGTGTGACGCCATGGGGCGCATGTTTGAGCTGTTTGCCGCCGCAGACTTGGCGGTGATGGGCGGGAGCTTTGCGGATATCGGCGGCCACAATCCCCTGGAGCCGGCCGCACTGGGCCGCCCGGTGATCATGGGGCCCCATTACCGGAACTTCCGGGAGTTCACCCAGAAGATGAGCAAGGAGGGGGGACTGCTCCTGGCCGGGGATCAGGAGGAGCTGGCCGGTGCCCTGGTGCGCCTTCTAGGGGATCAGGAGGAGCGGCGCCGGATGGGGGCAGCCGCCCTGGGAGTGGTGACGGCGGGGCAGGGGGCCACGGAGCGGACCCTGGAGCAGATCGATCTCCTGCTCAGGAGCAGGAGCGGAGGATCAGGCTGAAGCGCTCATCATTCCAGTTGAAGGCGCTGCCCTTGATGGTCTTCTCCTTGGCCAGGGAGCGGCGCAGGCGCTGCAGCATCTCCCCGAAGTGGTCACCGCCCAGGGAGCCCCGGTCAAAGTCAATGAACCAGAACTTGCCGTTGTCGTCCAGGAGGATGTTGCGGATGTTCAGATCCCGGTGGTGCACCTTGTTGTCCCTGAGCTGCACCAGGGCCTCCCCCAGCCGCTCCAGCTCCTGATCGGTGAGATCCCGCTCGGCCATGACCGCGGCCAGATCCCGGCTGTTGTCGACGCGCCGGGTGATGATGTCATAGCGGGCCAGGGGGTAGTAGTCCAGGTTCACATGGGCGGCCACGGGCTCCGGCACCGGCAGCCCCTTCTCCAGCAGCTCCGCCAGGAGCCTGAACTCCCGGTAGGGGCGGCAGAGTCTGCGCCCGGGATACATGTAGCGATCCTTCAGGAAGTGGGCCATGAGCCCGCCCCGGAGATAGTGCCTGAGCACCCAGTGCCCCCCGGGACCGGCGTCCACAAAGTAGGCCGTGCCCCTGCCGCTGGAGGTGTTCAGGATCCTGCCCCGGTTGATCCAGTAGTAGGGATCAAACATCTGGGGGGTGAAGTTCGGGCAGATCCTGGTGTTGATGATGTAGCGCTGCTTGGGCAGCTCAAGTTCCTTGGTTTCCACGGCCTCAGTCTCCGGCATTGCTCCCTTTTCAGTCAATTATATGTGATCCGGCTGCTTATGCCACGTCCCGGGCTTGCAAAACGTGGGGCGTTCGGCAGGGTTCCGCCCATTTCCCGTTTTGCAGGCTGAATCTTTGTTTTTTGCGCCTTCCTGTGAAACAATGAATGTGGGATGATCCCGGCGGGGGCTGGCGGCAGGCTTCTCCCGGCCGGATCTCTGGTCAGAGACAACACCGGCGGAGGCCTGTGCTTTGCTTACCTGGTTGCTTAAAGTCATTTTCTATCTGCCCATCCGGCTGCTGGTGCGGTCGGTCACCATCCCGGCAGATCCGGTCTCTGATCTTAGGATCGACACCGGCAAGCCCATGGTGTACATCCTCAAGACCAATTCCATCAGCGATCTCCTGGCTCTGCATTTCATCAGCCGCACCGTCTCCCTGCCGTCCCCCTTCAGGCCCCTGGTGCTCAACGGTCGCCGCCTTCCCCGCTACCTCTACCTTTACAAGACGCCCCTGTTCTCCAACCGGGGTGCGGTGCGGCGCAAGATCTGCAACCGGATCTTCCGGCAGTGGCTGGCGGCCCAGATGGAGACCCCCCAGACCTCCATCCAGCTGATCTCCGTGCCCTCGGTGTGGAACCGGAGCCCCGGGATCCAAGGGGGATCCCAGATCAACCAGCTGAAGCTCACCAGCGCCTGGAACCGGATGAAGAACGTGATCACCCGGGGACGCTTCCACACCCTGTTCATCTCCCGGCCGGTAATGCTCCTGGATCTCATGGCCCGGGTGGACACCACGGATGAGGACCGCTCCTTCAGGATCCTGGAGAAGCTTGCCCGGCTCTACTTCTACCGCACCGTGAACTCCTCCCACGGTCCCCGGCTGCCCCTGCGGGCGGATCTCATCGAGGAGATCACCGCCAATCCCAATGTCCGGAAGGCCGTGTCCCAGGCGCCGGATCCTGCCGCCGCTGATATTGAGGTGCGGAAGATCATCGACGAGATTGCCGCCAACATCTCCTACAGCCTCCTGACCCGGGTCAACGGCCTGATGCGGATTGTCTGGGATCACATGTACCGGGGGATCAGCAAGATCGGGGACGAGAAGGTCCGGGATCTGGCCAACAAGGGCCATGAGCTGGTGTACGTCCCCTGCCATCGTAGCCACATGGACTATCTGCTGCTGCAGTATGTGATCTTCAATTCCGGCCTCATGCCGCCCCATGTGGCCTCGGGGATCAACCTCAACTTCTTCCCCTTCGGTCCGGTGATCCGCCGCTGCGGGGCCTTCTTCCTCCGGCGCAAGTTCAACGGCGACCGGCTGTACACCACGGTGTTTCGGGAGTATGTCAGTTATCTCTGCTCCCACGGCTACTCCATGGAGTTCTTCATCGAGGGCACACGCTCCAGATCCGGGCGCATGCTCCATCCCCGCACCGGGCTGCTGTCCATGCTGGTGCAGACCCAGCTCCGGGGGATCTCCCGCCCCATCACCATTGTCCCGGTGTACCTGTGCTATGAGCATGTCATGGAGGTGGGGGCCTACACCCGGGAGATGCGGGGAGTGAAGAAGCAGGCGGAGAATGTCTGGCAGATGTTCGGGATCTTCCGGAAACTGAGGAACTGCGGCCACGGCTATGTGTGCTTCGGGGAGCCGGTGACCGTCACCCGCTTCCTGGACGACTACAACGCCGCTTGGCGCAGCAGCATTGATCCCTCCGGCGGGTTTAAGCCTTCCTGGCTGTACGGGGCGGTGTCTTCCATGGCCGAGAGGATCATGTACAGCATGAATGACGCCGCCGCCCTCAACGGGGTGAACCTGTGCGCTCTGGTGCTCCTGTCCTGCAAGCACTACACCGTGGAGGTCACCAGGCTTCGGACGGTGGTGGGGCTGATCTGCGATATCCTGAAACTCTCCCCGGCCAACCGCTACACCTCGGTTCCGCCCCTGAGTCCCGAGGATCTGGTGAGCCATGCCCTGATCCTCAGGAAGTTCTCCGTGGAGACCTACAGCGGTGTGGCGACAGTGTCCCTGCTGCACCGGCAGTATCTGCAGCTGACCTATTACCGCAACAACATCCTGCACCTGTTCATCCTCCCATCCTTCATCCTGAAGATGATCAAGCTGTCGGTCAGGCTGTCCCATGACGAACTTCTCCGCTCGGTGTCGCTGATCTTTGATCTCTTTGACAATGAGATGTATGTGCCGGTGCGGCGGAAGGATCTGGAGCCCTATGTGAACCGGGTGCTCCGGGCCTTCAGTCACCTGCAGCTGATCACCCGGATCAACGGCTGCTATGAGATCAAGCGGGAGATGACCGAGGAGATCGCCATCCTCACCGCCATTGCCAATGAGACCCTTCTGCGCTATGGTGTCTTTTTCTCCCTGGTGAATGCCAACAGCGTTATTGCCTATGATGATCTGGAGGATATGTGGCGGAAGGCGCTGTCCCGGATCTGCTTTGACTCCCACATGCAGCTGGCCCCGGAGTTCAGCAACCCGGAGACCCTGAAATGGCTAGTGGCGTGCATGGAGAAACTGGGCTATGCCCGGCAGATCACCGCCGACGGGGGCAGCATCACCTTTGACATTGAGGGCATGACCCCCATCAGCGAACTGGTGATCGCCATCTGCACCGCCGATATCCGGACCCGGATCCCCAGCGACTACTTTGAGCCGGAGTGAGCCCGGCCTTTGCCTGGAGCCCGGCGGGAATGCCGGTGCCGGGCAGGAGCGCTGATCCCGGGAGGAGAGCCGGGGTGGAGCCCCCGGGCACATATTCTGCTTTGCCATGACGGGTGCCGGAAAGCCGGCGCCCCAGACTTGAGATTGATGGATCCGTCAGAAGGAGGTGATCCTGTGAAGCTTACCAAAGTCCTGTTTGCTGCTCTGCTGTCCGCCGGCCTGGCCGGGGGCGCCCTGGCCTCAGGCCACAAGGCCGAGGATGAGAAGCCGCCGGTGAGCAACATTTCCTATGTGGCCCTGACTCCGGAGATTGTCACCAACTACAATTACACCGGCAACCGGGTGGGTTATGTCCGGGTGAAGGTGGAGATCATGACAGAAAACCCGGCGGACAAGGATGTGGTGACTCTGCATGCCCCCATGCTCCGGGACATTGTCATTACTACCCTTCTGGAGAAGGACTTCCAGACCATCTCCACCCGGGAGGGCCAGGCCCAGATCATCTCCGACTGCAAGAGCCGCATGGAGAAGTTCTTCCAGGAGACTGAGGGCCGCCGGCTCATCCAGGAGGTTCTTTTCACCAACTATGTCTACCAGTAGTCCCCTGCTGTCCGGACATCTTTTTCCTCCGGGGCTGAGTGCCCCGGATCCCTGCCTGTGATCCCGGGGTATTCATGAAGATCTGCATTCTGCGCCTTTCGGCCATCGGCGACTGCATCAATGCCGCCGCGGCTGCCGGTGCCCTGATGAGGCATTTTCCGGACGCTAAGATCACCTGGATCATCAGTGCTCCGGGGGCGGCACTGCTGACTCCCCTGCTTCCCGGGGTGGACTTTGTGATCTGCCGGCACAAGGGGATCAGGGGAGCCCTGGAGCTCAGGAAGCGTCTCTCAGGGGAGCGCTTTGATGTGCTGCTCATGATGCAGTATGCCTTAAGCGCCAGCCTTGCGTCCCTGGGGATCCGGGCCGATCTGCGGGTGGGCTTTGACCGGGAGCGGTCCCGTGAGCTGCAGTGGCTGTTTGCCGGCCGGCGCATTCCCTCCGGTGGCGGGCGGCATGTGGTGGACGGCTTCATGGCCTTTGCCGCCGCCTGCGGGGTGCCGGATCTGGTGCCCCGGTGGGATCTGACAATTCCTGCTGATGTCCTGGCCCGGGGTCGGGAACTGCTGGGGCAGGGGACCGGCAGGACGGCACTGCTGGCACCCTGCACCAGCCGGGAGAGCAAGAACTGGCCCCTGGCGTCCCTGCTGGAGGTGGCATCCGGGCTGCTGGCCCGGGGGCTCCGGGTGTTTCTTCTGGGAGGCCGGTCGGAGGCGGAGCGCCGTCTGGAGGATGCTCTCCGGGAGCGCTGCCCCGGGATCACGTCCCTGGTGGGCCGGACTTCCCTTCCGGAATGCTATGCCTGTGTGCGCCTGGCGGATCTGCTCATTTCCGCCGACACCGCCCAGGTGCACATGGCCAATGCCGCCGGGACGCCGGTCATCGGCCTGTATGCCACCCATGATCCCGCCCGGGTGGGCCCCTACCTTGATCGGCAGTACTGTGTCAGCGTCTATGAGGAGCTGGCACGGGAGGAATACGGCCGCTCCCCGGAGGAACTGCCATGGCGCACCCGGATCCGGATCCCCGGAGCTATGGAGCGGATCACCGCCGCCATGATCCTGGAAAAGGCGGATCGGCTGCTGGCGGATCTTGCGCAGAAGGTGGCCGGCAGATCCGGCATGCAGGAGCCTGGGGCGCCGGCTCCGGATCCGGGAGCTCCGGCTTCTGGCAGGGAGGATCACCGGTGAGCTTGGCAAACACTCCTTCTCCGGCCGTGGCAGGTGAGAGCGGTGCCGGTTATGTCCCGGAGCCGGATGAGGTGCTGGATCTCACCGGCCTTAGGTGCCCGGAGCCCCTGATGCTGATCCGGCGGAAAATGCGGGAGATGTCTCCGGGCGGGATCCTGAAGGCCCTGGCGGACGATCCCGCCTCGGTGCGGGACGTGCACAACCTCTGCCGCCACCTGGGCTACCGCCTGCTGAGCTCGACGCCGGACATCCCCTATGAGTTTGTCCTGGAGAAGCCCCTTCCCGGCGCGGCCGCAAACGGACAGGAAGAGGGATCCCCCTGACAGAGCCTTCTGGGAGCATGCTTTGAACGTTGTCCTTTTTCAGCCGGAGATCCCGGCCAACACCGGCAATATCATCCGCCTGTGCGCCAACACCGGATCCACCCTGAGTCTCATCCGGCCTTTCGGCTTTGTGCTGGATGACCGGAAACTCCTCCGGGCCGGGCTGGACTACCACGAGTTTGTGGCGGTGCGCTCCTATGACAGCCTGGAGGAGTGTCTGGCTGCCATGCCAGAGCAGGGGCGGGTGTTTGCCGCTACTTCCAAGGGGACCGCCCTGCCTTCCGAAGCCTGCTTTGCCATGGATGACGTGCTGGTGTTCGGCCGGGAAACCTCGGGATTGCCGGATGACTTTGTCGCCTCCCTGCCGGCAGAGCAGAGGATCCGCATTCCCATGGTGCCGGACAGCCGGTGCTACAACCTGGCCAATGCCGCCGCCATCCTGATCTACGAAGCCTGGCGGCAGTGCGGCTTTGCCGGCGCCGCCGGGATCTGAGGCCTCCGCATTCCCACGCCAGCAGTCGGCCCTGAGGCTTCCTTCCTCCCTGTGCTTCCGTATCTTCTGATGTCAAACGCGTTCATTCATTCCCGGACGGCGTGTCTGGTTGCAGATCATTTATGGGATATATGACGTGGCATGTCATTTGCTGATTTGCGTCACATATCGGCAACCTGCTGATTGAGCCTGGGGTCTGATCTTCCTACAATCTTTCCCGGCGCTTTGTGGTGCAGGCTCATTGCTGTGCCGCAGGTTGTGAGCAAGTTGCGAGGAACATATGCCGTCTGCAGGGAGGATGCCATGTACCAGTCAGCCGCTGTGAGAACCGAGGAATGCCAGGAGCTCTCCGGAAGGGTTATCAGCCTGGGCCGCAGCTGCCGGCGGAGTTCCGGCCGGAGGATCCGTGTGCCCCTGGTGGGCTGTGTGGCCGCTGGCAGTCCCATCAACGCCCCGGAGCATTTTGAGCGGATGCTGGAGGTGGATCCGGCCATGTTCGACTGCACCCCGGACTACTTCCTCCGGGTCAGGGGCTGCTCCATGATCAATGCCGGGATCCTGGACGGGGATCTCATCGGGATCCACCGGATTGATCCCAGCCTGCTTCACAACGGCCAGATCGTGGTGGCCCGGGTCAACCAGAGTGATGTGACGGTGAAGCGCTACCGCCGCAGCGGGGACACGGTGTGGCTCATGCCGGAGAATGATGAGATGTCCCCCATTGTGGTGGATCTCAGCCATGACTCACTGGAGATCGACGGGATCTTTGTGGGACTGTTCCAGGAGTAGGTCAGGCGTCATGCTGGTCTGCTGTCTGCCGGAGGGCGGGGATTTCCCCGCCTTTCGGTTTTTTGGGGGAATGATCCGGCTGCGGGATCGCTGGGAAGTCCGATCTGCCGCTCTGAGTTCCCGGAAAGGCAGCGGTGATGGCAGGATCAGCAGTCCGGGGCACCCTCGCGGCAGGTTTGCCGCCGCTTTTATCCCTGCTCTTCTGGATCATGCCGTGGCGGGGGCAGGCGCAGATCTGGGGCTGGATCCTGGCACGGTGCTCCGGAGCCTGGGGGAGGTGGTTTTCCTCTGTACCGGCAGGAACCGGTATGAGGCCGTCAGGAGCATCCCCGCTGACGTCAGGGCACTGTTCGGCTGGTTCGGGATCGCTGAGGATGAACTGGAGTGGCTGGCGGTGGAATACAGCCGCCGCAGCCGGACTGATGCCCGGGATCCCGTGCGCTCGCTCCCCGGTGGCGGCAGGGACATTCTGCAGATCAACACCCACCGGAAGCCCGGTGCCGGGAAGATGGCGGAGGAAAGCCCGGACGAAACTCCTGGTGAGCCGGCAGTAAAGTCCAAGGGAGGGCGACCCAAGGGAAGGAAGGACGCGGCACCCCGCAAGCCCCGATCTGACAAGTGCAAGCCCCGGGGCAGTTACATCCGGAAATAAAACCAACATTCCCGAAAAACGGTCGCCTGCCGGCAGTTGGGGAGCCGCCTTTCGGCAGGAGTGGAAGTCCATCCTTGCGGGCTGCCGCAGATCCGGAGTCGCAGATCCGGGCCCGGCGGCCGGATTGGCTCTGCCGGATCTTCTCTGCTGTTGTCTGTGAGCCGGATCGGAGGCTCGCGGCTGCTTCCGGGACGTCACTTTCGGAGGAATACTGGCCGGATGTTTCATGTGAAACTTCCGACTGACTGCCATTCCGGCCACCCAGACTCCTGTCCCGGAACCCCAGGTCAGAAACCGGTTTCCCGGAGGCTTTCACCCGGTCATTTCCGGGCCGCAAAGTTAGGTGCGGGTAATCCCCCCCTGTTTCTGTATAATCCCCTATGCGCTTTGTGCGCAAGGAGGTAAGGGCAGTGGTAGACGTTTCCCGCGACTACGGGCGGCTGATCAAGTCGGCCATCAAGGTTTCGGTGATCCTGGCGGTGATCCTCACGGCGGCCAAGGCCGCAGTGTGGCTGTTTTCCGGATCGGAGACCATGCTTGCCTCCCTGGCGGACTCTGTCATGGACGGCCTGGGAGCCAGCATCACCTTCTTTGCGGTGCGCTACTCCCTGAACCCACCCGACGGGGAGCACAACTACGGCCATGGCAAGGCCGAGGCGGTGGCCGGTCTTTTCCAGGCTTTCACCGTGGGCTTCACGGTGGTGCTGGTGATCTGGCACAGCATTGAGAAGCTTGTCCAGCCTGAGGCTCTCACCCACACCGCCTGGGCTTTGGTGGTCACGGGGATCTCCATGCTGCTGGAGGCCGGGGTGATCCTGTACCAGGGGAAGATCATCCGTCTCACCGGCAGTGCGGCGGTGAAAGCGGACAATATCCACATCCGGGCCGACTTCCTCTTCAACTGCGGCGTCCTGCTGTCCCTTACCCTGGTGAACTTCACCGGGATCGTGCGCTTTGACAGCGTCTTTGCCATCATCCTGGGTCTTTTGATCCTGGTGGGTGCCTTCCGCATCGGTCTGGTGTCAGTGAACATGCTGCTGGATCGGAACTTGCCGGAGCGGATCACCGAGGGGATCCTCAGGACTGCCATGGAAACCGGCGGGGTGCTGTCAGTCCACGGCCTGCGCACCCGGCAGGCCGGAAAGGTGCGCTTTGTGCAGATGCACCTGGTCATGGACGGCGGGGTGAGCCTGGCGGATGCCCACCGGATCTCGGATCAGGTGGAGCAGCAGATCAAGGAAGCCTATCCAGGCACGGATGTGATCATCCATGCCGAACCCATGAACAATGCCGCCCAGGAGGAGGCTGACGAGCGCAGCACTTTCGGCGGGTGACGGTTGATTTTCCCGGAAATGACCATATCTTTCTGAAGAGGACATGCTGACCGTTGCCCCGGGGCGTGCCGGGATCTGGAAAAGATCCCCTTCCGGGCGGGTCAGTGTCGGCACAGATTGCAGCAGACGGGATCCATATGACAACAATAATATCAGTCCGCAGGGGCGGGCAGGTGGTGATGGCCGGCGACGGCCAGGTGACCCTGGGCAATACCGTGATGAAGGGCAATGCCCGGAAGGTCCACCGTCTGGCAGACGGCAAGATCATCGCCGGCTTTGCCGGCGGCACGGCGGACGCCTTCACCCTTCTGGAGCGCTTTGAGGAGAAGCTCAAGCGTTGCAACGGCAACCTTGAGCGGGCGGCGGTGGCCCTGGCCACCGAGTGGCGCACCGACAAGGCACTGCGGCGCCTGGAGGCTTTGCTGGCGGTGGCCGACAGCAGCAAGTCCTATGTCATCAGCGGCAACGGCGACGTGATCCAGCCGGAGAATGATCTCATTGCCATTGGATCCGGCGGGGACTTTGCCCGGGCGGCGGCCAGGGCGCTTTTGGAGAACACCGATCTTTCCGCTCGGGAAATCGCTGAAAAGGCTCTGACCATCGCCGCTGACATCTGCATTTACACCAACGGTTACCGTACTGTTGAGACCATTGAATATCAGGATCCTGTATGAGTGAGATGACCCCAAGGGAAATTGTGGCCGAGCTTGATCGGCACATTATCGGCCAGGATGCGGCCAAGAAGGCCGTGGCCCTGGCGCTGCGGAACCGCTGGCGCCGGATGAACGTGGATCCCCAGCTGCGCCAGGAGATCACCCCCAAGAACATTCTCATGATCGGACCCACCGGCGTGGGCAAGACAGAGATTGCCCGGCGGCTGTCCAAACTGGCGGATGCCCCCTTCATCAAGGTTGAGGCCACCAAGTTCACTGAGGTGGGCTATGTGGGCAAGGAGGTTGACTCCATTATCCGGGATCTCATGGAGACCGCCTTCAAGATGGTCCGGGAGCGTAAGGTGGTCCAGAACACCGAGCAGGCCCGGATCCGGGCCCGGGAGCGGGTGCTGGACGCCTTGATGGCCGAACAGCCTGATGAGGCTTCCAAGGAGGATCCACTGCTGCGGGAGGAACTGGGCCGGCAGCTGGATGACGGCGAACTGAAGGACACGGAGATCAGCATTGATGTCCAGGGTCAGCAGATGGGTGTGGAGATCATGGGTCCGGCCGGCTTTGAGGACGTCACCAATGAGCTTCAGGGCCTGTTTGAGGGGTTCGGCAAGAAACTGCGCCACAGCAAGCGCCTGACCGTGGATGAGGCCATGAGGAGCCTCACCGACGAGGAGGCCGACTCCATGATCAAGAAGGACGATCTCCAGGCTGAGGCCATGGAGATGGTGGAGAACAATGGCATTGTCTTCATTGATGAGATCGACAAGATCTGCTCCCGGGGCGGTGATCACCACGGGGGTGAGGTGTCCCGGGAGGGCGTGCAGAGGGATCTGCTGCCCCTGATCGAGGGCTGCCAGGTGAAGACCAAGCACGGCATGGTCCGCACCGATCACATCCTCTTCATCGCCTCCGGCGCCTTTGCCTCCTCTAAGCCTTCGGATCTCATTCCGGAGCTTCAGGGACGTCTGCCTATCAGGGTGGAGTTGTCCGATCTCACCGCCAGGGACTTTGAGCGGATCCTGGTGGAGCCCCGGGCTTCCCTTACGGAGCAGTACCGGGAGCTGATGAAGACCGAGGGTGTGAACATCGAGTTTACGGATGATGCGGTGAAGCGCATTGCCGAATATGCCCACCGGGTCAATGAGACCACGGAGAACATCGGCGCCCGCAGGCTCCACACCGTGATGGAGAAGCTGTGCGAGGACGTGTCCTTCAGCGCACCGGAGATCAAAGGCCAGTCGGTGGTGATTGACGGCGCCTATGTGGATGCCCGCCTGGCTGAGCTGGTGAAGGACGAGGATCTGAGCCGCTACATCCTGTGACCGGATCCCCGGGCGGTGGGGCGGCGTTCTTCCCGGCTGTACGGGGCTCCCGGGGCGGATCCGGCAGGAAGAAACTCTCCGCCGGACCCACGCCGAGGTTCGGTCTGCCCATGCAGAGGGTGAAGTCTGCCCCTGATGGGTTCCGGGATGGGTGAGTACGCCTGCCGTCCCGGAGCCACTCACCTCACCAAACCATACCCCGCCCCGCCATTTCATATCACGTTCCCCAGTTCTCTTCCTTTCCTCCGCTCTGGCTTTCTTTTCCCCATCTCCCGCCCACTTCGCCCGCCTGGAGACGGGATCTTCCGGAATGCTGGGAGATCTGCTCTAAAATTATACATCTGTCACAGAATTGCCTTTTCTGCTAAAATCAGCACGATTTGACTCTGACTGAAAAGCAACCATCACAGGCGGATTTTTTCCATGAGACAGTACATCCAGCAGCTGCTGAACGGCTGCATTGAGGGATTTCACCGGGACGGTGTTCTGCCGGCTGATTTTGTTCCCAGCTTCACCGTTGAGAACACCAAGGACAAGAAGAACGGCGACTTTGCCACCAATCTGGCCATGATCCTCTGCCGCCGGATGGGACGTCCTCCCCGGGCGGTGGCTGAGATGATTGTTGCTGCTCTTCCCGCCTCTGACCGTATCGCTAAGGTTGAGATCGCCGGCCCTGGCTTCATCAACTTCTTCATGAATGCAGATCATGTGGCCGCCGCAGTGTATGCCATGTCCCAGGATCCCCGGCTGGGAGTTCCTTTGACTGCGGCCCCCGAGACGGTGGTGGTGGATTACTCCTCCCCCAATGTGGCCAAGGAAATGGCGGTGCACCATATCCGATCCACGGTTATCGGTGATTCGGTGGTGCGGGTGCTGGAGTTCCTGGGTCACCGGGTGATCCGAGCCAACCATGTGGGAGACTGGGGCACTCAGTTTGGCATGCTCATCGCCTATCTGGAAAAGATGGAGAATGAGGGGGCGGACAGCCTGGCGGTGGCAGATCTGGAGGCCTTCTACCGCTCGGCCAAGGTTCTTTATGATGAGGATCAGGAGTTTGCCGCCCGGGCCCGGAGCTATGTGGTCCGGCTGCAGGGCGGTGATGAGTACTGCCGCTCCATGTGGAAGAAACTGGTGCAGATGACCATGGATCTGGATCAGCAGATCTATGACCGTCTGGGGGTGAGCCTGAAGATGGAGCATGTGATGGGGGAAAGCCTCTACAATCCCATGCTGCCGGAGATCGCAGGCGATCTGGAGCGCCGGGGCATGGCGGTTACCGATCAGGGCGCCCTGGTGGTCTTCCTGGAGGAGTTCAAGGGCAAGGACGGCAACCCCATGGGGGTCATCATCCGCAAGAGCGATGGCGGCTACCTGTACACCACCACGGACATTGCCTGCGCCAAGTACCGGGTGGAGCATTTCCACGCCTCCCGGATCCTGTATTTCATTGACTCCCGGCAGCATGATCACCTGATCCAGGCCTGGACCATCGCCCGGAAGGCCGGCTATGTGCCGGAGAACGTCTCCCTGGAGCATGAGTCCTTTGGCATGATGCTGGGCAAGGACGGCCGTCCCTTCAAGACCAGATCCGGCGGCACAGTGAAACTGTCCGAACTCCTGGACGAGGCCGAGAGCCGGGTGGCCTCCCTGCTGGAGGGCCGGGGATCGGAGCTCACCGGCGAAGAGCGGCAGGAGGTGATCCATGCCGTGGCCATGGGCGCAGTCAAATATGCGGATCTTTCCAAGAACCGCACCACCGACTATATTTTTGACTGGGACACCATGCTGTCCTTTGAGGGGAACACTGCCCCCTATCTCCAGTACGCCTACACCCGGATCCGCTCGGTGTTCCGGAAGACCGACGGCACCCCGGGACCGGTGAAGATCACCTGTCCCCAGGAGGAGCAGCTTGCCCTGAAACTGTTGCGGTTTGGCGAGGTGGTAGAGCAGGTAGCCCAGAAGGGCATGCCCCATCTCCTGTGCACCTACCTTTATGAACTCTCCGGGCTGTTCATGTCCTTCTACGAGTCCTGCCCGGTGAACCGCAGCGGGATCGAGGAGAAGATCCGCAGCAGCCGCCTGTCCCTGTGCGCCGCCACGGCCGGCGTGGTGAAGACTGGTCTTTCCCTGCTGGGGATCAGTGTGCTGGAAAAGATGTAACCATGGCCAAAGACTACGTTGCCACCAGAAAGCCCCGGAAGAAGGCCGGGAACAAGAAGGATGCCGGCGGACCCACCGGGGCATATTTTGTCAAACTGTCACTGTTTCTCATTCTGGCAGTGGGCTTGCTGGGGGGCTTCTTCTATTACCGCTACAATGTGAAGAAGCCGGCGGAGAAGCCTGCCGCCGAGAGCCCGGCCGCCCAGAATGATCCCCTGTCTGCCAAGAAGCCGGCCCGGGATCCCTACACCTACCGGCGCCTTTTGGAAAGCTCCGAGGTCAAGACGGACACGGCAGAGCAGAAGCGGCGCAATGAGCAGAGCTATGAGAGCCGCAAGCGTCCTGAAGTGGTGCTGGATCCCCGGAGGAAGCCGGAGTCCAGGGCCGAGGAGGCTGCCAGGGCCCAGGCCATTCTCAACGGCAGCATGAACACTCCCCGGGACGATGTGACCACCACCGTGCGGATCTCCGGCAATGATCAGTTTGTGGTGCTGGATGGCAACGGCAGTGCCACGCCCCGGCAGACACAGGCTCCCCGCCGGACCACCTCGGCGGAGATTGAGGGCACCGCCGGAGGCAGCGATCACCGGAACGGGACCGCACCGGCATCAGGGCGCGCCGGCACTGCGCCGGCCGTCAGCCCGAGGACTGTCACTGTGGCCCAGAACAATGCCCGGAGCCCTGCCTCCTCATCCACCTCCGCTGCCCCGGCCGCCCGTACACCCGCTGCTGGCAATGCCGGTGAGTCCCGCACCGTAGCCCAGCCCCAGCCTGCAAGGTCTTCTGTCGACAGTGCCCGGAAGAGCCAGGAGAGCCGGGATGCGGCTACCCAGAAGCCTGCCGCCGGTCAGTTCTATGCCCAGTGCGGAGCCTTCCGGAGGACCGATCAGGCGGATTCTCTGCGGCGTAAGATTGCCTCCAAGGGCTATCAGTCGTCCCTGAGTAAGGCTGATGTGAAGGGCGTTACCTGGTACCGGGTGATCCTGGGACCCTACACCGCCAAGAGCACAGTCCAGGATGTGATCTCCAAACTGAAAAGCTCCCGGGTGGTGGACAACTGCAACATCTTCCACCGGTGACATGCCCGGACACATATATCGACAGCCCCTGGGATGCTGGGATATGTCTTTGTATGCTGAGGGGCTGTGTCAGCCTGACTGAGCCTCTGTCAGCCTGACCCGAGACTCAGTCTCTGTTCATCTAGGTTCCCATCCCCGGCAGATCTTTGGAGCCGGTTCCCCGTGGCGGTCAGGGTGTCTCTGCCGCCAAACCTGGCTGGGATCATGCAACTTTGCCGGCTGAGCCTGTGCTGCGTCGGCTTTCCTCTGCCATCTTATCCTGCCCGCAAAATCTGAAAACTGTTTCTGGCCGTGTCGATAGCGGTGAGGGACTTAAACTGCTGGCTCGGAATGTGATAGGATTGCATTTGTATCGTACATGTGTGGTTTCCTTCTTCTTCTGTGGCATATTGATGTAAGGAAGAAACCAAACTTTTTATTTCCCTCCATAATCCTAATGGGATGGGGATTGGCGTCTGCTCATCTCCCCCCTGTTCCCGCTAGACTTAGCAAAGATCCGGGATAGCCGCTGAAACCGAATGAGGCAGGTCGAATGAAGAAAGAGGTCATGGAATTTGTTGTGTACATGATCCATGCCTGCTCGCAAAAATGGAGGAAATCCCCTTCTGCGGTTTATCAGATCCTGAGCGAAAAAGACTGCATAAGCGGGTATCTTATTCCCCACTACGAAGTTCTGCATACTTTGAGCACCCAAAATGTTATCGAGGATATCGAGGAATTTATCGGGGCTGATGGAGGCGGACTGTGATCGTTTACCATGGCTCCTCTGACATTGTTAAGAGTCCTGATGTGCTGCATTCATACCGTCCCCTTGATTTTGGCAAAGCTTTTTATCTGACTACCAATCGGGAACAGGCTGAGCGCTGGGCCAGGAGGAAAGCAGATCTTAATCACCGGAATGTGGCTTACGTGAATGTTTACGCAATGTCGGAAGATACAGCAAATCTGAGGGTCAAAACCTTTGCGGAGGATCTGCTTGAATGGATAGATTTTGTGTGCGACTGCCGCGACGGAAAGACCGATTATCTGGCATATGATCTTATCAGGGGCAAGGTTGCCGATGACAAGGTTTTCCGGGTTGTCGATTTGTATCATGCCGGCATTTGGGACAAGGAGCGTGCGATCCGCGAGATCAGGGTTTATCCCGGATATGATCAGCTTGCGCTTATAACACAGGAGGCAATAGATAAGCTGCTGGTGTTTAAGTCCGCTGATGAGGTGTAGATCATGGATGAAAAGCTGTTAGAGGAGATATATCAGGAAAGGCTTGATGAGCGGCTGATAGGATATCTTGCGGAAAAATATGGCATGGACTATCAAAAGGCCATGGATGTGTATTACAGGAGCGAACTGGCCGTAAAAATCCATGAGGGAAAATACGGGGTTCAGTATCTGGATCACAAAGTGCTTGCGGATATCCTGATCGAGACCGAGCCGGAGCTGTTACGCACCGAAAGGAAGAAAGCCGAGTAACCATGAGGGCCGGCTAAAGGCGGTTTTCTCCCTGGGCACGGGTTTGGTGGTCCTCTAATGATCCTTCTTATCCCAAAGTAGCTGCCTTGCTACCTGCATTGGGACTAAGCCGTAGCACAATAAGGGGGGCGGCCACCAGACCACCCCTTTGCCATACCATCTGCTATGCCGATCCCTCCGGAGGGCAGGGATCCGAGCCGGGAGTCTTCTCAGAACAGTCCCATCTTCTTCACCACGCTGCGCAGGGTGTCCTTCCAGCTGCGGTATTCTTCCTTGATCCGGTTGTTCTCGTCCTTGAGCTTCTGGATGTCCAGCTTGAGCATGCTCATCTTCTCATTCTCAAACTTCAGGTTGGCGATCTGCAGGTTCAGTTCATCGATCTCCCGGTTCTTGCGGGTGAGATCCTCATTGGCAGTGCGCAACTGCTCCTCCATCTCGGTGATCCTGGTGTGGAGGCTGTCGATGCTGTTCTTCTCCTCTCCGAAGTCTTCAATCTCCTTGCTCAGGCGCTCAATCTCATCATTGAGGGCGGTGATCCTGCCGTTGGCTTCATCTTTGAGATCATGGTATTTCTGCCGGGCGGTGGTGCGGAGCTTCTCAAAGCGCTCATTGGCCCGGTTGATGGCTTCCTCAATGCTGCCGGTGATGTCTTCCAGTGTTGTCATGATAATTCCGTTGTGTCTGTCTGAGTCCGGAGCCTTCCGGACAGGGTAACAATGCTGTAACTGTAGCAAATCACGCCTTACATGTGCAAGTTGATTTGCCCGGGGCCGTGAGGCCCTCCAACGGGGCAGGGACGGCACTCCCAGGCGGATCGGGTGAGGCATGGCGTAGATCGATGAGGCTGTCCGGTGACCGGTCCCGGACAGGCTCCTCCTGGTGCGGTTCCAGCGTGTGGCACGGGGTCGGATGCGGCATCTGCCCCCCCTGGCACTGGCACCTGTCTGCCGGGAGATCAAATTTCAGGTGCCGGAGGGGCAAAAGTCCGGAAGGTTCCTCCCGGTCACAGTTATAATGACCCGGATGAGGGTGCGGCTTCTGGGGAGGCTGCCGATCAGCGGACTGGCTCTCTGGCAGTGATGCCGGCGGACAGGCGTACCTGAAGATCAGGGGAAATGGGGATTTGTATGAAATATCAGACTGAAAGGTGCCCGGAACTTGAGCTGGGGATGGAACTCCTCCGGGATGATGACGGGGCGGTCTATGAGTTGGATGGTGATCTTCAGGCCAGGATATTTGCTGATCCGGTTTCACATCTCAGCCGGATCCGGGCACTTATGAAGAAGGATGCGGAAGTTGCCGGGATCTGTGTGCCAAGGGAACTGATCACCGATGCTTCCGGGAACTTCTGCGGCTATGTCATGAAGCGGCCCCGGGGGGAGTCCCTCAGGAGCACGGTTCTCGATCCCATGAGATTTGTCACCCAGTTCCCCTCCTGGACCATGTTGGAGCTGACCACCGTTGCCATGAGCATCGTGAGGAAGGTGAAGTTTCTGAACGGGAAGAATGTCCTGGTGGGCAATTATGATCCCGCCAGCATATATGTGGCGGCGCCGGGTGAAATCTTCCTGGCGGGGACTGACCGCTTTCAGGTTGACTCTTTCCCCTGCCGGGGCACTGCCGATCCTGATTTTCTGCCGCCGGGCGGTTGTTCAGGGGAACTCCGCTCCCTGGACGACGAGTCCTATGCCCTGACTGTACTGCTGTTCATGATCCTGATGCCGGGACGCCGTCCCTTCGGGGAGCCCGGAATTCCCGGCCAGGAGGACGGATCCGGAGAGCGGATCTTCCATTACCTCCTGGCGGATGAGCAGACTGGCAGTCAGCCGGATCCCGGGGAGACGAGGGATCCCTCCTGGTTCAACCTGTCCTATGAGATCCGCCAGCGTTTTTTCAGGACCTTCCGGGAAAACCTCAGGTGTTCTGCTGAGGAGTGGCTTCAGGTTCTGGAGGAATATGCGCTGGATCTGAAGTCCGGCAACCTGTCAAAGGAGATCTTTTCCATTGATCCCATGGTGCCTTCAGAAGATCGGACCTTGAACATGAACCGGCGGGACATCAGCGACACCAAGGAGAACAGGAAACTCAGGAATATCGAGACGCGCCTGACCGATGCGGATCCGCCCCGGAAAATTGCCGTGATCGAACTGTCCACCAAGGCAGTGAAACTGCTCATCGGCAACGATCAGGAGCTTATCCGCAGATCCCCGTTTGATTTCGGCATGTTCACCCGCATGGGCTTCAAGACCAACACCGGCCGGGGCCTCAATGCCCGCAATGAAATGAACATGGACTATTTCCGGAAAAATGTCCTGGGGATCATCAGCTCATGTGTGCGCACCGCCCAGGAAAAGCATGTTGACCGGATTTACTCCGTGGCCACCGCCGCCTACCGGACCGCCGCCAACCGGGCTGAGATCCTGAATGTCATAAGGGAGAGCACGGGGCTTAATGTCAGGATCCTGAACAAGGAGGAGGAGGCCAGGGCCACCCTGGATGCCTTTTCCTTCTCTTCCCGGGACAAGGCCAGTCTCAGCAATGCCCGCTATGTGATGATGATCGATCAGGGCGGCGGTTCCACCGAGGTGTCCTTTTTCAGAAACGGGGAAACAGAGAAATCCTACAGCATCAACCTGGGGACGGAGGTTCTGCGCACGGTGCTGTTCCGGGAGTCCTCAGAGCAGACCTCCCTTACCCAGTCCTTCCGGAATGTTGACAACCTGATCCGGGACCGTCTGGAAGCCTTCTACCGGAATATGCCGGAGATCGCTAAGGCCGGGGACTCCATCTACACCATTGCCGTGGGCAGTGCCATCACTGCCTGCACCGGGAAGCCGAGCAACGCCCTGCAGCACGGAACGGTGCTGACTGTACAGGACATCAAGGACCGGATAAGCGAGCTTGATCGGCAGCTGAAGGCTGAGTTTGCCAATTCCGGGGAACTGTACCAGGCGGCAGAAAGACAGTCCGGCAAAAAGAGAAATAACAATGTTGACCGGATGGTGGTCATGCGCATCGGGCTGCCCATGTTTGTGATCCTGATGACCAGACTGGGGATCGATAAACTGGTGGTGAGCGGAACCGGACTGTGGTACGGGATCTATTTCCAGCACCTTTTCAACCTCGGGGAGAATAACTGAGGATCCCCGGGGCAGGGGCAGAGGCACTGGTGAGACGGAGAGTGGGTCGGCGTGGAAAACAGGAACTGATTGTCAGGTGAAAAGATCGTCCAGAGTGATCTCATCGTCAACGATGCCGCTGTGAAGACCCTGCTTTACACCATAGAGGGTGATGAATGTGTTTCTCAGATCCTTTCTGGTCTTTTCCCGGGTCCTGAGCAGATCTGCCCGGTTTCTGAGCTGCTCCTCAAGTTCAGCGCTGATCTCATACTCTCCTTGGGCGTACTTCATCTCGCACAGGTTCATGATCCCGTCGTTGCGGTCAAGGATCAGATCGATCTGCCCTCCGGGCAGTGTCCGACCGTCCTGATCGGTGCATGCTTTGCTGCTCCAGGCGTAGGCGTTGGTCAGCACGCCGGTGATGCCAAGTTTCATTTTGATTTGCTGGATGTGGTGTAGACATGTCTGTTCGAAAGCGTACCCGGCCCATGCGTTGCGCCGTCCGGCCTTTCCAAGGTTGGTCCAGAAATGTCCGTCATTGGCGGCGCTGGCAAACCTCAGGTGGAACAGAGAAAACATATCTGTCAACTGGTAGATCTTGCCCCGTTTCTTCTTTTGGGGACTCATGTAGTACCGGATGAAATCGCAGTTGTTGAGATTTTGCAGGATCTTGGTCAGTTCACCGCCGGATATTCCGCTGTCTCTGGCGAGTTCTTCTCTGGTCAGTCCTTTAAGTTTGGTGGCCAGGAGTTCGATGATTCGGCGGTATGCGTTGCTTTCCCTGAAAAGGGATCGGAACAGGAACTCAAACTCGGTTCTGAGAGGGGCCTTGTCTGCGAAAATGATGGCGTCAATGTTTGCTGCCAGTGGGAGTTTGCGGTCCAGTAGGTTCAGATAGTATGGGATCCCGCCGAATACCATGTAGGCATCAAGGATCTGGCGCCTTCCGTAATTCAACTGTTTGGTCTCATTGATGTACTTTTCGGTTTCACCCAGGGTGAATGGCGCAAGGTATATCGGTCTGGTCAGTCTTCCGTACAGTCCGCCTCGATCACCAATTAGCCGATCCACCATCCAAGAGGTGGCAGAGCCGCAGACGTAGAGTTTGAGTATGACATCACTGTTGTTCCACATGTTCCAAAATGATGACAGGGCCTGAAGGAAATAACTCTTGGGCGTGTCCATCCATGGAAGTTCGTCAAGGAAGACCGCAACACGGCTCTTGTTCAGACTGAGGAGGTGATCTTTAAGTTGGTCGAAAGCAGTGAACCAGTCTGTCGGTACAGGGAGCGGTCCTGCTCCCTGCCTTGTCAGTTCCTTGTGAAAGGCCCTGAGGGCTATTTTTGAACTGACTCCAAACATCCCGGAAAACACGAAATCCAGGCGGTCTCGTAGTGTTTCCAAGATCAGAAACGTTTTTCCAACGCGGCGACGTCCATAAACTGCCACAAATTCAGAGCCTAAAGAATCATAGGCTTCACAGAGGAGTCGTTGCTCGGCTGTCCGTCCGGAGATTTTGTCTGACGGCATTGGCATAAGTCCTATATCTAAGTTTCAGTGCGGGATGCTATTGGAAGTATTATAGATAGTTTGAATTTGAAAAAAACGGATAGTTCCCCCATAACTCATAAAAAAAGCGAGTTACGGGGGAAAGATCTGCTATTTGGGTCGGAGTTCCAAACCGGGGAAGGAGTGGAGAAGGCAGATAGTTCCCCCATAACTCATAAAAAAGCGAGTTACGGGGGAAGGATCTGCTATTGGG
>FLNX01002751.1_pt1 | contig 26970 bp, 22 predicted proteins | sample 1140341 | NCBI WGS metagenome assembly FLNX01 (sample SAMEA3878208, study PRJEB12797) | bioreactor metagenome | biome: Moose rumen | place: Sweden | collected 2011-10 | reverse complement strand
AGTCTGGAGTTTGCACCAAACTACAGCCTTGTTTGCACCAAACTACAGTGTAACGAAGGCTTCACTTCACCCTGATTTGGCCCAAAGAAGACTGGAGGGAAGGCCAAACAAGGATGAGAAGCGGGCTTAATCAAAGCGGAAACTGGCGCTAACAAGAGTGGCGGGAAGGCCAAATGAGGATACACCTATAAGTGGAGGGGGGCATTTCCGTTTAGTGTAGTGTTAGTGTAGTGTCGCAAGTAACACTACACTAAAATTATATGCTGAATATCAACACGTTGCAACACATTATTAAGGTTTAGTGTAGTGTGATGTCATTTTTCAATCTTTTTTGAGAGAATAATTGTAATCGTACCAAGTTATTTTTTAACGATCACTCAAGCGTAACGGCCATTGGTGACTTTTGCTTTCAAGTGACTGGACTAACTTCACTGACCATTCCGTCCAGCGTCACCAGTTTTGGACAGTATATAGTTGCTCTTTGCAGCAAGTTGGAGTCCGTCCGTATAAAGTATAATCCTCCTTTTGATATCAGCAACAAAACGTTTATGACATACGATAATAAAACATGGCAAGATGCAGGGTGCATCGATGCGACGCTTTATGTGCCTAAAGACACCAAAGTTCTGTATGAGGCGACAGGCGGATGGAAAGAATTTCCTCGGATAGTTGAGGAAGATGGCACGTCAATTACTACTGTTAGGCAGATTGCAAGAAATAAAAGTTTCTACACAGCCGACGGCCGTTCGCTGAATGGTATGCCGACAAAACCTGGTTTATATATTATCGATGGGCGCAAAGTCGTAAAGAAATAACCGTTCTCTCACCACTAAATAAGCGGCACAAGGCTTCCTGAGGTGGAAGCACCTTGTGCTGCTTTTTCGAAGTATTGCCGGCACATTTTGTTGTCTATAAACAATAAAAATATGATTATTACGCGTTTTGTGTTGCTAAAACAATAAAATTTATTATCTTTGCACCATGAAATGTTGTGATTATGGAGGTAATAACAAGAAAATGCTATGCTGATATTGTAGATTCCTGGATAGGGAAGGGTAATATCATTACTATCGTCGGTTCACGACGTGTGGGAAAGAGTTATGTGGTGAAGGATTTTATTCAGCGGCACAAAGATGACAAGGATGCAAATATCATCTTCATTGACAAAGAGAAAAAAATCTTCAAGGACATCAAGACTAAAGATGATCTCGACAACTGGATAGAGGAGCGATTCCAAGCAGGGAAGCACAACTATATCCTGATTGATGAGGCTCAGGAGATAGCTCATTTCGAGGAGAGTGTCTGCAACTGGTATTCCGAAGAGGACACCGATGTCATCATCACGGGAAGCAACTCCAAAATGCTCTCAGGTGAATTGGCAACCCTGATTGCCGGTCGTCATGTGGAGGTGCGCATCCATCCGCTGACTTACTCTGAATTCCTGCAATTCCACAATCTGGCAGACAGCGACGAGAGTCTGATGACCTACTTGAACTATGGTGGTCTGCCGGGTCTGAGGAAGGTAGGACTCGACAGTGATGAGCAAGTGTGGGCTTATCTCTCCAGTGTATTCAATACCATCGTGCTCAAGGACATCATGGAGCGGCATGACATCCGCAACATTCCGTTCTTGAACAACCTCATTGCCTTCTATGCTGACACCACCGGCAAATTGACTTCTGCTAACAGCATTGCCAAATACATGAAGTCGCAGCAGGCTGACGTATCCTCCAACCTCATTCTGCTCTATCGCAGTTTCTATGCAGAAGCGTTCCTGCTCGATGTCGTTCCCCGCTACGACATCCACGGCAAGAAGATATTCCAGTCGAATGAGAAAATCTACTGGGACGACCTTGGTCTGCGCAACTTGAAGGCAGAGGGGGGGATGGACTCATACATTGGGAAGGTGATAGAGAATGTTGTCTATAAACATCTCCGCTTTCTGGGATATGACGTGAAAGTAGGAGTGCTGAATGCTGGTGAAGTAGATTTCGTGTGTACGAAGCCTGGGGAAACGGTCTATGTGCAGGCAAGTTACATCGTTGCAGAAGAGTCAACGCGTGAACGTGAATTTGGTCCTTTGGAAAAGATTCGTGACAATCATCCGAAATATGTCATCAGTGCCACTCCCCTGCTGACTCGCCGCGACGAGAACGGAATCACACACCTCTCACTGAGGAAATTTCTGAAGACGGGTTTGTGAAATGAAAAAAGTCCTGACCTTTGCAAGGAAAAAAACTTGTATCAGCTATTTCCCGTTTGGCGGAACAATGGTCATCTGCTTCTGGTGAACGAAGGAGATGATGCCCAGTTCAGCGTCGTCGCCCAACCGATAGATGTAGGGGCGGAAAGGCTTGGGTACCTCAAAGTCCTGCTGATGACAAACGCCCGTAGGCGACTGCTCGTATTCGGCCAACATCTGCTGATACTCGTTGCCCACCTTTTTTGCATAATACACCGTCATGGGGACGTGAATGAGCAACAGAACGGCAATGATGACGGAGGAAACGCGGCCCAGCAGCTTCCTGAAAGGTGTGAGCAACAGCAGTTTCAGCAGCAACAGTACCGAGAAGAGCTCCATCGGGAAACCCATGCGCTGACTGTAGTAGGGGAGCATGAAGAGGAACGCGAATCCTAAAAGGACAATCATCAGCTCTATCTGATGCTCCTTGACAAACGTTTTCAGACGTTCTTTGCCCAACATGAAATAGGCTGCCGCCAACGCGGCAATCAGCAGGTAGAGACGCTTGGAGTAACGGAGAATGTCCAGTTTTCTGACAAGTGCCTCTTGCAGCGAGTCGGCCGATGCGCCACTGGCACGTCCCCAAATGCCGGGCGACCCTATGACGGTCAGCGTTCCTGCCCACATGCCGCATATCAGGCACCACTGGCTGGCATTCAGCTGGCGGAAGTGCATGAGGGCATAGAAGAACAAGGCTCCTGAAATCAGCAGGGAGTAGCCTTCGTGGAGATTGCCGCAGATGAGGGCAAAAAGAAACAGCAAAGCGTTGTGCCACGCTGAGGATGTGCCCTTTTGGGACATGCTGCGAAACAGCAGTATGAAGGCCAAGCAGGCAGTAGCCGTCCAAAGGTAGTTAATGGCAAACACTACATCGAACGAAAAAATCCATTGTACTGGGGGCAGCAACCACAGTCCGGCGATGAGGAAGAGTGTTGAGTGTTGAGCGTTGAGTGTTGAGTGTTGAGCGTTGCAGTAACGGAGTCCTAAGAGCAGGAACAAGACATAGACAAAGGCATTGATGACGTTGAACAGGCCCTTGCCGATAAAGCCGTTGAAACATTGGGTAATGAAATGGACGATGAAACGCCCGTTCATAGCCACATAATGGTTAAGCTGAGAAGAAAAGGCTTCCTGGAAGTTATCTACGCGGTTGCTCAAGTCAATGGGGTGGAGCAACTCTGGATCCTGATGGTCGAGCCAGACATATTCATAAATCATGTCGTCCCACCGCAGCGGATTGCTGGCACACATCATGTAGAATGCCACGCCTAACAGCAGCAGCAACAGCCATTTCGTCTTGTTCATCTTACCTTTTCGCCCTTTTTGTAGTCATCAATCAGATAAGGTGGACGTTTCTTGGTTTCATTGAAGATGCGTCCGACATATTCACCCAGGATGCCCATGCAGAGAAGCTGTACGCCACCCAGGAAAAGAATCAGCGTTACCAGTGTGGGGAAACCTCGTGCCGGATCACCATAGATAATGGCTTTTACCAAGTAGAAGACAAGAAAGCCAAACGCCGCGAAGGCAATGATACAGCCCATGATGCTGGCAAACCGCAACGGGGCCGTCGTGAACGAAGTGATGCCCTCGATGGCCAGATTAAATAACGAGAAGAAGGACCACTTGCTTGTTCCCGATACGCGGTCGCCGCGGTCGAAGATGATCTCCCGCTTCTTAAAGCCAATCCAGCAGAACATGCCCTTCGTGTAGCGCTCCGTCTCACGCAGTTCCCTGAGGGCCTTGATGCACTTACGGTCAAGCAGGCGGAAGTCGCCTACATTCTGCAATACCTCAAAGCGGGTGGAGCTGTCCAGAATCTTGTAGAACAGGAGCGAGAAAAACCTGCGTAGCCAGCTCTCCTTGCCGCGGTTAGCCCGCTTGGCATACACATCCTCGTAACCCTGCTCCCAGTATTCAAGCATCTGCGGAATCAGCGCCGGAGGGTCTTGCAGGTCAGCATCCATAATGATGACAGCATCGCCTCGCACGTAGTCGAACCCGGCAAGCATGGCATTTTCCTTGCCAAAGTTCCTGGACAGGTTGACGTACGACACTCTGGCATCGCGGCTCTGCAGCTGTTCCATCACCGAGAGCGTCTTGTCCTTGCTGCCGTCATTAATGAAGAACAGCTCAAAGTCATAGCGGCTGATGGCATCAATCACCTTGCAGGTTTCTTCATAGAAGCAGGGCAGCGACCTCTCCTCGTTGTAGCAGGGTACAATCAGAGAAACTAACTTTTTGTTTTCTTTCATAATCCTCATTGTTTTTGCAAAGGTATGAATAATTGAGAAAAGTCCAAAATATTTCTTTCGCTTTTTATCACTTTGTTTGGTTATTTGCTTTTTAAGTATTACTTTTGCAAAATAAAATAGTAATAATCGGAGAAATGGATACGATAAAAGGCATAAGATTAGTATGGCTTGACTGGATGAAGGTATGGGCTATTCTTTCCATTATTTGGGGGCATTTTTTCTCCGAAGGTTATGTCTATTTGTACGTTTTCAGTGTTCAGGTGTTTTGTGTGATGTCTGGTTTCCTCTACAAGAAGGCCCCCAATTGGAAGACTTGCATACAGAAATGTTTTTGGCAACTCTTTGTCCCTACGCTTATAATGAGTGTGGTAATGCATTTTGAAGCGTATCTTCGTTGTATGGTACAAGGTTCGACGTATGAAATTTCATGGCCTTGGTTCTTTAAGTGGATTTTGCTGGGACACCGCTGGTGCATGGGACCGTGTTGGTACTTTTACACATTGATAGTCATGAGGCTTATCATGCAAGCTCTTCCTGAAAAGAAGTGGGTTTATGCCTTGTTGTTTGTTGGGCTATCTGCTGGAGCAGTCTCTTTGGACGCGATAGCTTTTGAGACCAGCAACGCGAATGTCAATGTGCTGCTTTGTATGCCGTTCTTCCTGATAGGCGTGTTCTTGAAGCCGTTGAAACAAGTGTTCAATGAGTTGAAGAATTACTATGTTGAAACACTCGTGCTGGCAATATCTGTAGCAGGTGTCGTTTTGTGTGCCCACTACAATGGTTGTGTATGGATGTACTTGAATCATTTTGGCAACAATTATGCACTATATATTCTTGGCGGTATGGCTGGTACGGCGATGCTTTATATAATGTCTCTTTGGCTAAGCCGTCTTCCTTATCGCAATACGGTGCAGTTGCTATCGAGAGGCTCTATTGCAATTATTGGCCTGCACATTATTATCGTTAGGCGGTTGGTGCAACTGCCTGACCGCATATGGATTGAAGATTTGGTTTTTGCTGTTTTGATTTTAATGGCATTTGTCCCAATAGTTCGTTTTTTGGAACTCTATTTCCCGTTGTTATTAGGACAGAAATCCAAAGCCAATATTAGAAAAAAATAAATTGTGTTATGGAAAATAGAAGGATAGAATATATTGACGCAATGAGAGGATTCACCATGATTCTTGTAGTCTTGAATCATGTAGCGGGATTTTGTCTGAATATTGATGGTAATACCCCGTCGCTAAATTCGTATTTCTATGAGTTTAGAATGCCTTTGTTCTTCTTTATAAGTGGTTTTGTCCTGTATAAACGTGATATTCAGTGGAACTTTGTATATTCATGGAAATTTCTAAAGAAGAAATTCCCTGTGCAGATTATTTCTACAGCAATTTTCTTTCTTGCCTCCACCTATATTAACAGGCAATATCTTGTTGATAATCTCTGGATGGATTCAAAGGCTGGTTATTGGTTTACGGTCGTTCTTTTTGAATATTTCGTTCTTTATTCGTTAATAAGAATGACGACCCTCCTGCTTAGAATGACTAATTGGTGGAAAGATGCCGTCATCTTAGCATTTGGGTTGTTGTTCTTCGTGCTGACAATTCCCTCGGTTACTGGTCGCATTCCCATAGACCAAGCTGTCTTAGATTTGTTTTGTTTTAAGCATTTTTGTTATTTTGCCTTTTTTGTCATCGGTACATTGTTTAAAAAGCATTTTGATGGTGTTCTGCGTATCATGGACGGAAAAGTCTTGCTACTTGTATGTTTGACACTTTTCTTTGGACTAAATGTCTTTAGGGAGGCTGTCATTTCTGTACAATATAATTTATTCAGGTTCTTGACGGCGGTTACAGGTATTATTATTATTTTCAGTTTCTTTAGATCAAGAAAAGAGTTGTTCTCAAATCAGACTAAGTTGGGAAAGGGCCTGTGTTATATAGGAAGAAGAACGTTAGATATTTATTTCCTTCACTACTTCTTCTTACCTTATAATCTTTCATCGGTAGTAACTGTTTTTCATGATCACCCGATGCCTGTACTGGAATTCTTTGTGTCATTTAGTCTTTCATTAGCCATAATAAGTGTATGCTTAATTACAAGTAATATCTTACGGCTTAGTCCATTATTAGCAAAATGGTTATTTGGGGTAAAACCAAGTAAGTAATGAGGCCATTACATTATGAGAATATACGGTTAATGATTTTGATGCACCAGATGATAGCTTTGCGTTTTCGCTCATTGTCACAAATGTCGAACAGCCGGTATAGGCTGGTCTTGTCCAATTTTGACAGCGTGGCATAGTCTTCGTAAATGCCGGCAGGCAGTAACTGGTGAAGATATTTGTTAATCTCCTTGCGGTTGCGTTCACGTTGCTGTTCTGAGAGTCCGCCTTCTTCGCGACGGCAGACGATGTCGGGAATAAAGCGCACTTGTTTCTCTTCCTTGACGATTTTCTCGGTGAAGAATATCCAGTCAGAGACCAGTCGGTAGTCTTCGCGGTAGGGTGAGCCGTCAAACAACGGGCGTTTGATAAAGCTGCTCTGGTGGTCAAGGGTGGCTACAAAGAAGTGCATCATGGTCAGGCGTGGGGGCTGGATGGAGGCGTGGCCAAGCTGCCTTTCCGCGTCGAAGTGGTAGTCCTTGCCCACAATGAAGTCGGCATCCGTGTCGTAGCTGCTGACTTTCTCAAGCACATACTCGTCGTAGAAACAGTCACCGGAGTTCATGAAGTTCAGGTAGTCACCTTTTGCTCGTGCTATACCCTTGTTCATGCCGTTATAAATGCCGCTGTCTTTCTCTGACGCCCAGTAGCTGATTTGCTGGTCGTATTCTCTCAATACGTCAGCACTTCCATCAGTGGAACCGCCGTCAATGACGATGAACTCAAAGTCTCGAAATGTTTGGTGGATAACGCTTTCTATAGTTTGGCGCAATCCGTCCTTATTATTGTAGTTGACGGTAATAATCGAGTATTTCATTTCTTTCTGAAGTTTTTTATTCTACTAAGAACGTCTTTGGAATTTTTGGCGAAGAGAAGGGTGCCTGAAAAATCGATAGTCAGGAATATTAACATACCGACAATCGCATAAAGAACCCATTGCAGAAGGCTTTCGTAAGGGTTGATGGGTATGTAGCGAAGAATAAATAGAGCCCCAAAGAAGGCAAATGCTGAAATGGCGTAATTACGGAGTACGCCTTTCCAGTAGATGCTGACGGGAAGTTTGAAGCCTGCCGAGAATAGGTAATAGGGCTTCCAAAGCACGACGATTGCTAAAAGACTGACAATCTTTCCCAGCAGAATACCGATGATTCCCCACTTCAGACTGCAGACAATGGTGATGGTCACATTGATAATCAGCTCTGCCCAGGCTGACCATACGTCGGCATATAGGCCGTGGGCATAGTTGAAACTGTCAACCGAATTGCGTGAGTTCGTAATATATATATATATAATAAGGAGAATAAGTATTCGATGGTCCATGATGTATTCCGCGCCTAACCAGTGGGCAATGAAGGGTTCAATCAGGGCGTAGAGAGAGAAACTGAGTGTAGCGGCAATGGTATGCTGAATGGTGGTGTATTCCCAGAATACCCGTAACATGTGCTGTTTGTTGCCTTCGGCCACCAAATTACCCACGCTGGCTCCAACGCTGCCAGTGATGGCTGAGAACATCGAGATGAGCTTCGAAATAATAATCATGTAGTTGCCGTAGTAGGCCACCATTTTCAGCGATACGAAGAGGAAGATGAACAATTCGTCGCTCTTTACCAATACGAAGTCCTTGATTTTGTGAATAAAGACTTGCTTGGTCTTGGTCATAATCTCCGGATAGTCCTTCAATAAGTATTTTCCCTGTTTCTTATTGACCTTGAGCCAAGGGTACTCCTTGTTGATTTTCCAGTTGAGGATGATACAGCCAATAATGCCGAAAATAAATTCAACAGCTACCCATACAAAAAGGTTCTTGTAGGTATAGGCTAAGAATATTTGCAGAATGATCTTGAGGATATTGGCCGACTGGTAGTATATGGCGACCAGATAGTTCTTCTGGTCAGATGATAGCAAGATTTGCCGGTAATTAATGAAATAACCGATAAGGGCTGAACCCAGAATGGAATAGAAGGCAAAGTAGATAATTCCCAAGCCTAATTCAGAATGGGCAAAGATGAGTGGGAAGAAAGCACTGATGATGATGCCGCCAACGAGAATGATGCTTCCAATCCAGTTGTACAGGTAGCCTAATACTGACAGGATGTTCTGAATTTCTTGTCGGTTATTAGTCTGTAATGGCTTAAAAAGGAAATAGCCGATACTGGCTGTGATGCCCAGTTCTGCCAGATTCAGATAGCCCAAGATGTTTCCTAAAGTACTGGTCAGACCAATGAACTCGGTGCCTAAGTTGTCAAGGAATATCTTTCGGGAGAAGAAAGCCAAGAACAAAGTGAGGAAGTAAAAAATAAGATTTACTTCCGCATTGAGCATGCTTTTATGTGTTCTTTCTCCCATGTGCTATTTGTTGTGTGTGGTGTGGATGAAGTCTTTGTCCTTATGGTTAATCCTAAAGAGGTTTGTCAGCATGTGCCATACCAGCCTGGGGAGTGTTACTATTTTGGTAAAGACAGTTCGGTTGCGGAGTGATGACGGCATAGCAATGTATAACGAGAGGCACAACAAAACAAACAGGCCCCACCACTTGAATGTGAAGAATGAAGAATGAAGAATGAGGAATGAAATCAATGTTGAAGTAAGGCAGAAAAAAGCGATGATGACAAGGAGCATGGACCGTGGGATGAGAGCCTGCTGAATGGTCTTGTCAATGTAGTTGACATTTCCTGTCATGATGGCTTTGGGAATGTAGGGAAGCATTTGCAGGAGTGATTGCACCTGTCCTGTCATCCAACGTAGGCGCTGCCGTTGAAAGTTTTCGCTGTTACTTACTTTCTCGTCAAAGACGGGAATATCATTCTCAAATTTGACAAAGATGCTCTCCTTCATGAGCATGGTTTCCAGTTCACGGTCTTCTACGGCAGAGTTGAGAAAACCGACGTGTTGCCGGAACCAGTTGTAGTCAAAGCACATGCCAGAGCCGATAAGGGCGGATGACATGCCGATGACATTATGTGCACGGCGGAACAGCGTGTTGTTGATTTCTTCACTCACACCGTCGAGTACGGCTATATTATTGTCTGCGTTCTTTGCACAGCGGTGGCACTGAATGGCTTTATATCCCTTTGCGCATGATGCTGCTAACTTGTTGAGGAAATCAGGCAGAACCACATTGTCTGCATCCAGAATGACTACGTAATCGTAAGCATCCTTTTCCTTCACTACATGATCAATAGCATATTGAAGCGCCTTGGCTTTAGAACTCTTTTCGAACGAAGGTAGAAGAAGTGTTATGGGTAAAGCGGCTAACTGCTTATTCGTTTCATCTGTCATGTGGTCGGAGATGACGGTAAGGTGGTATTTGTCTTTCGGATAATCCGATAACAAGAATTGTTTGACAGAATGGATGATAACTGCATCCTCATGGTAAGCAGGATAAAGAATGAGAAACGTTGTGTCTTTCTCTCCTCTCCTCTCTTTCCTCTCTCCTTTATAAAATAGTGAAATAAAAGCAAAGAAGCATACATACAGCACAGAACCAGCCATGATGATCCATAGCAAGAGGTCAATGACGTATATGATGTTCCAAATCATTATTTCTTGTTTTTATGTACAAAATGCTTGTCACTTTGAACAATTATAGCAGGGCTGAATAGAGAGGCAATCATGATGAACGGAACTTTTCTGAAAGACTTGTTCCAGTTCTTGTCAACCAGATAGTCTGGAGTGGATATTGCAAAGACAAACATGACGAAGGCAAAAAGGAACCACCACTTAATGGCCAATGTAAAATAGATAAACGGCATAAGAATGCTCATCAGCGCAATGATTGACATCATGACCGTGCGAGGCATGAGCATCCATTGTATCAGCTTGTCAATCCAGGCATAGTATCGGTTAAAGATGGCTGTAGGCAAGTAACGAAGATTCCTGATGAGTGAGTGGAACTGAGCAGACGACCAGCGGGAACGTTGTTCGTTGAAGTCGTGGATTTCGCGGATTTTCTCATCATAGACAAGAATGTCGTCAAAATAGTCAACAAAGATGCGCTGGCGTAATAACAATGCTTCAAGGTCTTTGTCAAAGGCTGTAGGCTTTACTTTGAAAATGTTTTCCTTAAACCAGCTGAAGTCGAAGGCATTGCCTGAACTGGCCAAAGCAGATGATAAGCCAACGGTGATATGACCTCTGCGGAAGATGGTGTTATTGATCTCCTCAAACACTGCATCCATGTGGGCGATAGCTGTGTCACGGTTTTTAGATAGGCGATGGGCTTGAATAGCCTTTGTTCCAGAAATCTCATAGGCATCGTTCATCTGTTGTAGAAATTCCTGTTCAATGACAGTGCCGGCATCCAGTATCAGGACAATGTCGTAAATCTTGAATTGTGGAAGATTATTGATGGCAAATTGTAAGGAACGTAACTTGGAACTATCGCCAAAATTGGGGATAAGCAGGGTGATGGGGTATTGTGCTAAACGGATATTGGTCATTTCGTCCTCATGGTCTGAAATGACAGTCACGTCAAACATCCGCTGTGGATAGGTCTGTCCGAGAACTGATCGTACGGTTTCAAAAACAGCTTGGTCTTTTTTATATGCTGGAATCAAAACGATAAAACGATTCTGGTGCCTGGCTTTTGGAATCACGGAGTGGCGGCTAAATAATCCTGCAATGGCAAAGAAAGCCAAATAAAGGACGGTGATAGCCACTATGCCGAAAAACAGCCAGTCTATGATATAGATGATAATCCAAAAATCCATATTGCTATATTTTGATGGAATGATGTATTCCTTTGATTACTGCTTTTGTCAATGACAGCTTGCCGTGTAGGGTGTGTTTTATGACATCCCTGCCTCCAACCAGGAAGATGAGATATAAATAGGAGAGAAACTTATAGGGGGCAAATCCGTTGCGACTTACAAAGAGAAGCCTGTTACGTGTAATGTAATAGGTACGGAGCGGGCTGTTCTGTCCTGTTGTCTGACTTTCTTTATGATAGATAGTGAATGAAGGGTCGTACCAAATCTCGTAGCCAGCCCTACGAATCATCATGGACCAGTCGAGCTCTTCGTAGTAAAGAAAGTAGTTTTCTGGCATTAGTCCTGCCTTTTCCACGACTTCACGCTTCACCATCATGGCAGCTCCATGAGCATAAGGGGTGGGGTAGGCATCATTGTATTGCCCGTCGTCTGGTTCCCCAAAGCCTATTGCCCGATTTCTCATGGTGATTCTTGAAAGAGGCGTGTAACCAGCAAACTGAATGGGGGCATCGCCCCACGCAAAGCGGATCTTAGGACACACCATGCCTATCTTTTCAGATGATTTTAAACGCTCAACCAGCGAATAAAGATTCCTCTCTCCACTCTCCACTCTCTTCTCTCCACGATAAAACACCGTATCATTATTCACAAAGAACAGATATTTTCCTTGGGCTGCCTTAATGCCAAGGTTATTACCTCCGGCAAAGCCTAAGTTCGTATTGCTGCGTATAACCTTGATTTGTGGATAGCGTTGCAAAAGTATGGATGCTTCGTCTTCCTTGGATGCATTATCAACTACAATCACCTCTATGGACGCATCGTCTAAAGGTAATGTCTCAATTAGCTCACTGGTGTCTTTCAACCCATTGTAATTGATAGTAATAATGGATAATACAATGCTCAATTCTCAATCTTCAGTTTTCTATCTTTTATCAGACTCGCGAAGCTTTCTTCTTCTCCAATTTGAGTCGTTTCCGTTCTTCCTGTTTAGCAAACAGACCCTCTTCGTATGCTATCCATTCTTTTTCGTAGAATGGCAATCCATAGACCAATGTCAATCCGCCATAGAACACCAGGCAATTGGGGAACTGCATCAATACCTGGTTACCGTAACCACCTAACTGAATGGCCACAAAGGCGCAACACATGCCTGCTCCGATACCACGTAACGAAGGACTTTTTAGTTTAAACAATACCACCCAACAGGCACCTGCAAACATGAAGACCATCGTAATAAGGAAAACGGTAATGCCTATAATGCCTGTTCTGATCCAGATGTTTACGTACTCTGAATCGGGTGGAACTGCCGCCATCACCGCGAATTTGTTATTGGCAGGCACATCTTCACGGCCTAATCCAATACCAATACCCCAAGGTGCTTCGGCCATGTATTTCTTCATGGCTTCTTGATTGGCAGCACGGGCTCCGGCAGATGCGTCGTTTCTGTCAAATGCCGTACGCATACGGCGTATCTGCTGATAGCTGTTACCAATGTTCGTGAACACTAATATAAAAACAAATGCTGCAAAAAATATGGTAACAGGCACGGCTATCTTAAATGATTTGGACAGGAATATATAGACAATAGCACCGGCAAAAAAGCAAAAGATGGCAGTACGGGTGCCTGAAGGGAACATAGCCCAGAAAGTAGCCAATCCTATGACAAAAAATAGCAGTTTGTGCTTCCATATCCTACTGGTGATGGCAAAAATGATGAAGGCTACAGAGGTTGCGGCCATTCCAATTCCATAGTTTGCGGCATCACTATAGATGGAAAAATAGCGGATAAGTGTTCCGGCATTTAATATATGAGTACTATGTCCGATTGTGTTTAGCCAAGCATTCTCTGCCGTAGTAAAACCGAAATACTGCTGCTTCCACACCCAAAAACATGCAAAGAAAGCTAATCCCCCCCAAATGAATATGTATTGGATAAGTACTTTTGGATTTGTAATATACAAACTGAAAACCAAAAAACAATACATAATCTGAAATGCCATTGCTCGGGCACCAGTGTACCATGCACCAATATTGATGCCGATATCACAAGTGTCATTTAGCACTTCAATAATGACAAAACCACACCAGATAATAAGCATATATAGCATGATATTGCCAACACGTTCTGCATGAAGTTCTTTGGCATCAATAATTGCTAATGCCAACAGCATAATCTCTAACATCTCGTTGGGCAACGACATGGGTATCGGTAAAGAAAGGTCCTTCATCTGAATTAAGTAATTGACAAAGATGAGGACCCAGAAGACAAACATTCGATATCTGAAAGCTGCTATGACGAATAGTGCAATTACAGGCACAAGGCAGACAATAGCAAATGCATTGAACCCAGCTGTAGCGAATTCATAAATGGCAAGTAAAAACAGGAGAAAGAGTAACAAGACTCTTCCTCCGTTGTGATCCACGTAGCTTCTATAATTCGTCCTTGATATGTTCATTATTGAGCGTGTTCGTTTTCTGTTGCGGTCAGACCCAATTGAGAGATACGATAGACGAAGTTCTTGAACTTAGTATATGGTGGTAACTGACCAGTGAACTCCTCTACAGCATACCGGCTGGATTCTGTCAGGTACATGTAGAGCGAATCCTTGTTTTCAAGCTGAGACTCAAGTTCTTTGAGTGCTTTCTGATCTACATCCTTCCACGTACGATTAGCACGAGTAACCATCAGATTAACAGTACCCATGTTCAGCAGAGCCGTTGAAATAGAGTTATCGTTCAGATTGGGATATTCCACAATGGCTATCTCATCAGGCATGATGTCAGCACAAAGGTCTTTAATGCTCTTTGCCATGATGTACTTGCTGTCTTCGGCGAGGAAGTCTTCATCGTATGTTAGACGGCGAACCTGCAGACCAATGGAAATCCAGTAGTTCTCCAATTCCTGAGCCAGATAGCTCTTACCGTTGGCAGCATCGGTCGAGATAAGGTTAAGCACATTCTGCTGTCCTTCCTTGAAGTGGGGGAGAAGTGCCTTGCTTAACTGGCGTAACGCCATGTCCGAAATCATCTTGTTGTAACGACGATAGCGGAGAGTGCTTTCTTTCGGATAACAGCCCATGACGGGAATCTTGGTAATGCGTTCTGAACGCATACGGTCACGAAGTGTGCGGTCAAGCAGCTCAATGATGAAGAAGTAGAGGGCTGTCAGCATAAAGGTCAACAGGAATGCTCCCAACAATATCATCATACGATTGGTGGGCTGTGCATTCAGTGGGAACATTGGCGGGTTCAGCACACGCAGCGAAGCGGTGGTCATCTGGAGGTTACGCTGACGCAGACGAGCAGCATTGAGTGCTCGTAGCATTTCCATATAGTTACCTTCGATAAAGCCAATGTGGCGGGCTTTACGGTCAATGGTCGCACCAATCGGAGCAAAATACAGGAATTGTCTTTCCAATTTCTGTGCCATCACGTCCCGTGCGTTCATCATGGCTTTGGTCTTCTCCAGTAAAAGAACCTGATCCAGCCAGTTGTCAATCATTTTGTTGGCCTTGACTCCAGTCTCTGTACTAAATGATGCCGCCTCAATATCGCGTGTCAATGATCTGACGCGTCCAGTTACCTCCTGCAAATCGCGCTGTGCTTTTGCCAGCTCTTGCTGAGACTCGGCATCAGCTCCTCCATTTTCGCTACTCATTAATTGAAGATTGGAGATGCGTGACTGGATGCGGGAAATATCACGGACGCTATTAGTGAACTCACGGTTTGAACGGATAATCTGCGCACGGTTGCCTAACTGACGCTCCAGATAGTCCATCAGCGCCTTTGTGGTGGTGTAGTCCATGAGCTGATTGTTCTCTGCTATCTGCTGCTGGGCATCCATTGCTGTCACTTGCTTGGTCTGCTCACCGTAATTAATGATTCGTTTTGAGACATTATAGCGAATCAGATCGTCTTCTGCATTGGTCAATATCCTGTAAAGACGCTGTACCTCACGCTCAAAGAACTTGATGACGTTGTTAGTCTCACCGAAGCGTATATTCTCGTATTGCTTCTTAAATACTTCATTAAGAATGTCCAATGTGTTATAAGCAATACCGGGATCGTTGGCAGAGTAGGCAATGTCAATAATATCACTATTTTTCAGCTGCATCACCTTCAGGCGGCTGGTAATGCTGTTGATGCCGAAGTAAGGATGGTAGTTCAGGAGACTGAAAATGTAATTGTCCTGCATCGGTTTTTCGTAAGCCTTCAGATTTGCATACGTCTGTGCTTCGCTGTTATGCTTGATTAATGCCTTTACTTCTGCAGGAACTGTTGCATTCAGTTCACGGAAGTGCTCGGCTGAGATGTAATTGTTGTCCTTGTTGGGGTTACCATACATCATGCAGCGGGCAAACAAGCGAAGAGCAACCTCATGGATGGTATTGTCTGTCGTGATAATCAGCATGAGGTTGGTAATGTTTGTCTGCGAGTTTCCTCCTACCGAACCAGTGCCTTCCATGTTATAACCGGTAATCATACCAGTATAAATGGTGGTATTGGTGTCATAGATGCGCTCCATGTGGCGGGTGAGGAACCAGGCAATAATGAGCGCAATTAATGGAAGAATAACAAGATACCAACGAATCTTGTACAAAAAACGAACTAAATATCTGAATGTATCCATAATGTCTATTTGTCTTAATTATTTCTTCTTTTTCTTGGCTTCTCTCTCTGCCTTTCTCTTGGCATCTCTTTCTGCCTTTTCAAGTTTGGCTATTTTCTTCTGCTCCTCATCGTTCTCGCGCTTGATGCGTTTCTCAAGTGCTCGCTTTTCACGTTCCAACTCACGTTGTGTCTTTGTGATTTTCCCTTCGAGGGTAATCTCCGTGGTGGTGTTCGTGATGATGGGGGTGTGAGTAAGAATCTCCAGTGTGATGATATTTGTTAAGATTTTGGCCTGGAGTGACTGATAATTAGAGACGACACCCAGCTCATGCTGCTTAGTATAGGCAAAATCTTCAATATTCATGTCGCCCTGGTGAAACTGTTCCTCATTGAGCTGACCGGCTCCTTGGTAAGCCGCAGCAGCCTCACCGCTGGTCTTCAGTGTTACAAGGTCGTTGGTGATGGTTGCATATAAGGTGGCAATCTGCAATTTCAGATTATCATAGTCTTGATCTCTCTTGTATTTGGCCATTTCTGCTTCCAATCTCTTGCGCTTGATGGAAGCCCCTAAGTCCAGAATGTCCTCCAAGGGAACACTCACGTTGACACCAACATTCCAATAGCTCTGTTCACTACCTTGGAACTGGTAAATCATGGTGTTGTACTGTGAAGAGTTGTTGCCCCACATGTCTGTCTTGCCGTAGCTGTAGCTGGCATGACCATAGACATACGAGAAGATGTGCCTCTTTTGTTTTGCCACTTCTGCTACTGCCAGTTCATGGGCTTTGACAGATTGCAAGACTGTTGGGTTCTCTTTTGCGTTTTCAAAAAGAACGGAAAGTGGGGGCAGGTGGAAGGTTGAGAAATTAATCTCATTGTCCTGACTGGAGTCGAAGAAACCAGCACTGATGCCGCTGTTCTCGTACTGGGCGGAAACCGTCCCAGCCGCAACAAGCATCGATGCACACAGAAGATGCCTTAAATGGTTCATTATAATATGTTTATACATTTTCTTTTTGGATAAATGCTGTTAATGTTCTAAAGATAATCTTCATATCGAGGGCAAAGTTGTAAGTCTGGCCATAGAGAATGTCCAGCTGCTTACGTTCCTCGGCAGACATGTTGCCTCCCTTTCCGCGCTCTTCAACCTGCCAGAGACCTGTCAGGCCAGCAGGAGCCATGAAACGGTCTATGCTGGAGTCAACGGTCAGTTTCTCTGCCTCATAGAGTGGGAGAGGGCGGTTGCCAACTACTGACATGTCGCCTCTTAAGATGTTGAATAACTGAGGGAGTTCGTCAATGCTGTATTTGCGGATGAATTTTCCGACCTTAGTGATTCGGGGGTCGTTCTCCACCTTTACAAAGGCATTGCTGTTTTCCTCTTCTTTCTGCTTGTTAAAGTCACTTTCTGCAACTACAAAGTCATCACCAACGAGCATGATTTCGTCGTCGCCAATCATCATGGCTGACTCCATGCCTTGGTCAAACATCATTTGTTCGGCTTCGTCGCCAAGCGGAGAGGTAATAACCTTCTTGTTCTCATCCTCTTCTTCTTTCTCCTCGTTCTCAGCATACTGATTACGACCCTTGCTGACTTCCTTCAGCCGTTGTTCTGCATCAACGTACATGCTGCGGAATTTCAGGAAGTCAAAAATGGTATAGTTAGTACCTACGCGCTTCGATTTGAAGATCACCGGACCCTTGCTTTCAAGTTTGATGGCAATCGCGGTGATGATGAATACTGGCGAGAGGAAGAATATGGCAAGAGAAGATGCTACAACGTCAAATGTACGTTTCCAGAATGGAATCTTGAATTTCAGTATCTTGTATTTTGCATCTTGGTTGTTGAATAGTATATTCTCTCTTGCAATGATGAATTGAACTTTCTTGTTCAGTTCGGTAATTGAAGATTCTTTGTTAAGCGTGTCATTGATGCCGCATTTCTGGAAAACAATCCTCTCTTCTGCAGTCAGAGGGTCTGTCAACAGAATGATATACACATCCTTACACTTGTTACGAATGTATTTAATAGCGGTGACATCCTCATTTTGCTCATTCTTCTCGAAGAATAAAATGAAGTGCTCGTTGGGGAATCGTGGCGTGCAAATAGATGCCGCTTCCTTATAGGCCGTCATCATTTTTACTGACTGCCCAGGAATATATTTGAGGCGTTCTTGCGTTTTGGGGTTACTGCCTAAATATACAACACCTATCATAATTTATACTATTTAATTAGGAAGAATCTTTTTCACCCTGATTTTCAATTCCATAGGATTGAAAGGCTTGACAATGTAGTCAACGGCGCCAATCTCCAGCAGGCGGATGCGCTCACTCGTAGAGTCCTCGCTGCTGAGCATGATGACGGGAATGTGGCGGAACAGCTCATTTTGCTTGATCCACTCCAAGAAGTCATCGCCACGCATGCCGGGCATACGAATGTCAGAGATAATGAGATCGGGTGTGTTACCTGCCTGCAGCCACTTCACGCCTTGCAGGCCGTCAGGAAGCCACTGAACTTCATAGTCGCTCATTAGGTAAATGGAGAGCACTTTTGCTATTGTCTCCTTGTCGTCTAAGATTAATATTTTCTTTTTCATATACGTATATTTTCCTTTCTAACTTGCAAAGGTAAGCAAAAGTTTTTAATTGGGGACAAATAATAGTAAAAAAATGCTCAATTTTGCGAAAAAAGTTGGTTTTTAAAATATTTTTGGGGAATTTTGTGGCGTAAAACGTATTTTATTTAGATAAAACATCAAACATTTTTAATTATGGCAAACAGATATTTATTAGGTTTTGATGTCGGCAGTTCTTCTGTTAAGGCATCTTTAGTAAATGCCGATACCGGCAAATGTGTGGCTACGGCCTTTTATCCTGAAAAAGAAGCTCCTATTATGGCTGTAAAGGCTGGTTGGGCAGAACAAGACCCGCAAATGTGGTGGGACAATGCCAAACTGGCTTTGAAGAAGATTATGGCTGACGCGCAGGCTGCTTCTGAGGATGTGAAGGCTATTGGTATCTCCTATCAGATGCATGGATTGGTTTGTGTTGACAAGAATCTGAAGGCACTCCGTCCGTCCATTATCTGGTGCGACTCCCGTGCTGTCCCCTACGGCGAAAAGGCTTTCCGTGATTTAGGCGAAGAGCAGTGCCTGAGCCATCTGCTGAACTCACCGGGTAACTTCACGGCAGCAAAGCTGGCGTGGGTGAAGGAGAACGAGCCTGAAACGTACGAGAAGATTTATAAGATTATGCTTCCTGGCGACTATATCGCCATGCGTCTGTCGGGTGTGGCTAATACCACCGTCAGCGGACTTTCCGAAGGCATGTTCTGGGACTTCAAGAACAATCAGGTGGCTGACTTCCTGATGAAGTACTACGGCTTCGATGCTTCACTCGTCAGCGATATTGTTCCTACCTTCAGCGTGCAGAGCGAGGTGTCGGCTGAGGCTGCTGTCGAACTGGGCCTGAAAGCCGGTACTCCGATTACATATCGTGGTGGAGACCAGCCGAATAACGCTCTTTCACTCAATGTTTTTAATCCGGGTGAAATAGCTTCTACGGCAGGCACCAGCGGTGTCGTCTATGGTGTGTTGGGTGAAGTGAACTACGACAAGAAGTCGCGTGTCAACATGTTTGCCCACGTCAACCATTCCGGTGAGCAGACCCGTCTGGGCGTGCTGGGCATTTGTAATGGTACGGGCATTCTGAATGCATGGATTCACCGTAATATTACTGCCGACATCTCTTATGCCGAGATGAACGACCTTGGTGCTACGGTGCCCATTGGCAGCGACGGCGTGACCATTCTGCCCTTCGGTAACGGTGCAGAGCGCATTTTGGAGAACAAGGAGCTGGGCTGCTCTATTCATGGACTTAACTTTAATACCCACACAAAGGCTCATCTGGTGCGTGCTGCTCAGGAAGGCATTGTCTTCTCCTTCTGCTACGGTATGGAGATTATGCAGCAGATGGGTATGGACATCAAGAAGATTCATGCCGGCAAGGCCAACATGTTCCTCTCACCCTTGTTCCGCAACACGCTGGCTGGTGTCAGCGGGGCTACCATCGAGCTCTACGATACCGATGGCAGCGTAGGTGCCGCTAAGGGTGCAGGCATCGGAGCAGGCATCTATAAGGACCACGAAGAGGCTTTCGCTACGCTTGAGAAGCTGCAAGTCATCGAGCCGGACGCAGCCCATCGTGCAGAATACCTGGCTGCCTATGCTGCATGGAAAGAGACATTGAAGAAAAACTTATAAACTCACAAACTTTTAAACTTACAACAACTATGGCTAAAGAGTATTTTCCGTTTACCGGTAAGATTCCTTTCGAGGGAAAGGACAGTAAAAACGTAATGGCTTTCCACTACTACGAGCCCGAAAAGGTAGTAATGGGAAAGAAGATGAAGGACTGGCTGAAGTTTGCTATGGCCTGGTGGCACACACTGGGTGGAGCATCAGCTGACCAGTTTGGTGGTCAGACCCGCTGCTACGAGTGGGACCAGAATGCCGACGCTGTAAAGCGCGCCAAGGATAAGATGGACGCAGGCTTCGAGATTATGGATAAGCTGGGCATTGAGTATTTCTGCTTCCACGATGTTGACCTCGTTGACGAGGGCGCAACGGTTGAGGAGTACGAGGCTCGCATGAAGGAAATCACCGACTACGCTCAGGTGAAGATGCAGCAGTTCCCCAACATCAAGCTGCTCTGGGGTACCGCTAATGTGTTTGGTAACAAGCGCTATGCAAATGGTGCTTCAACCAATCCCGACTTCGATGTAGTGGCTCGCGCCATCGTACAGATAAAGAATGCTATCGACGCCACCATTAAGCTGGGTGGTTCCAACTACGTGTTCTGGGGTGGACGTGAGGGCTACATGAGCCTGCTCAATACAGACCAGAAGCGCGAGAAGGAGCACATGGCACAGATGCTGACCATGGCCCGCGACTATGCCCGCTCAAAGGGTTTCAAGGGCACGTTCCTCATCGAACCGAAGCCTATGGAGCCCAGTAAGCATCAGTACGATGTTGACACAGAGACTGTTATCGGCTTCCTCCGTGTCCACAATCTGGACAAGGACTTCAAGGTGAACATTGAGGTGAACCACGCCACGCTGGCAGGCCACACCTTCGAGCACGAGCTGGCTTGTGCTGTTGACGCAGGCATGCTCGGCTCTATCGATGCTAATCGTGGCGATGCCCAGAACGGCTGGGATACCGACCAGTTCCCCATCGACAACTACGAGCTGACTCAGGCCATGATGGAGATTATCCGCAACGGTGGCCTGGGCAACGGCGGTACTAACTTCGACGCTAAGATTCGTCGTAACTCTACTGACCTGGAGGACCTCTTCATTGCCCACATCAGCGGTATGGACGCTCTGGCACGTGCCCTGCTGAATGCTGCTGACATCCTTGAAAACTCTGAGCTGCCCGCCATGAAGAAGGAACGTTACGCTTCGTTCGATGCTGGCTTGGGCAAGGACTTTGAGGACGGCAAGCTGACCCTTGAGCAGGTTTATGAGTACGGCAAGAAGGTGGGCGAGCCGAAGCAGACCTCTGGCAAGCAGGAGAAGTACGAGACCATCGTGGCTCTCTATGCCAAGTAAATTTTCCCTCTATATTGAAAGCAAAAGCGGTGAGCCTGTCCGGTTCACCGCTTTTGCTGTCGTGTCAGCGTTTCTTCAACACAATTTTCTGGGCATAAAGGTTGGCTATTGATTTCCTGAAAGCCACAAATTGCGGATACAGCGAAGCGGGGAAGCTGCCGGCATGCATCTGCAGGCTGTTGGTGACGCGAATCTGCCGTCCGTCTTCCTCCATGTGGAAGGTGAAAGTACCAAAATCCTCTTTGAGTGTTACGTCACGGGGCTTGGCTTCTATGGCATAGCCTTCGGGAATGGTCAGCACAATCTCATCTGTGTCCTGATAGCCATGCCTGATGCAGATCTCCTCGGTTCGTTCGTCGTTAGCCTTCGGGGCCTGATATCCTTGGTGAATAGGGCAGAGGGGTACAAACAGCCTGCTGCCTGTGGTCTTGGCATACTTCCAGCTTTTGACGCTGGCCGTAAGGGTTATAGAGGCTTCGCTTGGCTGAATGTCTAATTGGCTGATGTCCATTTGTGGGGCACTTAACAGGTGGCGCAAGGCTTGTACCCGCTCCTTCTCGTCCATCTTTAGCAGCGGTATCTGGTTCTCATATTGCCAGTTATCTGATTTCTGCTGAAGTGTTATGTCAGCATCCCCGTCGGCACTAATGTCGATTTTCACTTCGCTTTTCATGAGGTTCAGGGTGTCAGCGTAGGCTGGCAGAGTCACCAGCCGGCCTCCGTCAGCCGACACGATGACGGCATCATGTCCGGCTATATCCTCATGTACGTAGCCGAACGGCAGTTCCGCATTGGTACACTCCAGCCAATACTCTTTTCCGTTCATGGGCACTTGCAGAATGACATGGTTCAACTGCCCGGCGCTGGCAAAGTCAGGCAGCAGTCGTCGGTTGTTGGTGCTGATGACGGTGTAGTACGACTTGATGCCCACCTCCTGCAGCATGGCCCGCATGTAGTTGGTCAGTCCCTTGCAGTCGCCAAAACCGCTGTTGCTCACCTCGCTGGCCGTTGCCGGTTGCTGGCCTCCGATGCCTAACAGTATAGCCACATAGCGGGTGCTCTCACCCAGGAACTGATAAATCTTCTTCGCCTTCTCCAGGTCAGAGCTGAGCCCGTTGGTCAGCTCGTGCAGTTTCCCCTTCACGGCTTCTGGAAGCGCGTCGCGTCCCTGCAGCAAAGAGTATTCCCACAGTCCAAAGCTTTTCCAGTCATTGAAACGGCCCTCTACACCATAATATATATAATGTTCGGGCGCGAAGTAAGCCATAGGCAGTCGCTCGCGCAGGGGGCGGCTGTTGGGTTCCTTCTTCAGCGGCGGCAGGTCGGTCAGCTCAAGGGCTATGGTCTGCTTCCCTTTGTCAGTGGTAATGGTCACGTCCTTGTTGATGTTCTTCAGCTTGTGGCGAATGGTCATTGTCTGTGGTGCCGTCAGCAGGTAGGTGGCTTTCCTGACGCTTACGTCATAGTCGTCCTGCGGGCAGAACCACGGAAACTCTATCAGGTTGTTCCGGCTCTCTACCGTCCATTCATAAGTAATGGTGACGGGGTAGGAGGGGGGCGTGTAGTTCAGGAACATGCGATAGTCGTCAACGGCCAGATAGGGCGAGTATTCCGTGCGTTGCAGCTCGCTCTCCTTCAGCTTTCGCAGCACCGTGCCGTTGGCGTCAGTCACCAGTCCGCGAAAGTCCTTCAGCTTGTCGTATTTGCTGCAGGGGCAGACAAAGACGGCATTGTCAGCACCGTGCTCATTGAGTATGGTGACCACGGTCTTGTAGCGTGCTGTGGCGTGCTTCATGTCGTCACACTCCACCGTGATGGCCGTCTCTTCCACAACGGCATTCTGGGCCTTGACGACTGTGCCGGCCGTCAGCCACAACAGCATCAGGGAAAGGGCGGTTCTCGTCATGGCATTTTCTTGATGGCTATCATGTTGTTGCAGTTCTCCACCAGTTGGTCGAACAGCGCCTTGATGTACTCGTATTCCTTGGCTTCATAGAAGGTGCGGTCAATGGAGGTACGGTACTGCATGGTCAGCACGTTACCTTTCTGCGTACCCATGATGCGGGCATTGATGCCGTCCGACTTCATGATGATGGGCTTGGGCATCTCCTCGACCGTCCATCCGTCGGGCAGCGTGATGACCACGTTCATCTGGTCCAGCTGGGCGTAGGGGAACTCTATGGGCAGAATGCGGGTGGGCGCCGTGAAGGGATTGCTCTTGAACGGGGCAAACACCAGCGGGTTCAGGTAGATCATGTCGCCCGTCGTGTCTAACTGTTTCGTAAAGGTCACCGTCTCCTTCACCGTCTGACTGTTGTCGTAGCGGCCTTCGGTGGCATATTCCTGTATCTCTATGCCCTCCTTGTCCTGAAGCTGGTGTATCAGTTCCAGACTGTCCTTCGCTTCCCGCCACGACTTACGAATGCGGAGGGCATCCTGGAAGAAGAGCTGGCGTATGCGCTTGCCGCTCAGCATTCCGTCGGCACCCAGCGTGGCTTGTATGGTCATGACGTCGCGCCCCTTGGCTGCCGACAAGAGGTTGACCCATCCGCCCGCTCCGCTCTTGCTCACCACGCGGGCCCTGTCGGTCAGCAGCTGTGCGGGCAGGGTGTTGAGACAGCCGTCGTCGAGCGTCGAACCGTCAATAAGCAGCAGGGTGGAGTCGTTCGCGTGAATGCCCACCACAAATGTTGACAGGTATTTCAGGCTGGCGTGAGTCATGGGCAGTCGGCCGAGTCGGCGGCTGCGCAGTACGACGGGTGTTGCCTGTATGCCCGCATCGTTCAGCATGTTGATGTACAGGAAGTTAATGTCTGCATTGGTGCCCGTTCCTTCCTTCAGCACCTTCGAGCCCGACTTGGCCCAGAACGCATATTCGCCATTCCAGCGCACCCGCTGCCTGAGCAGCTGCAGTACGGCTATGGCACGCTGCTGCACGTCGGCTATGCCCTTTATGCCGGCCTTCGCTATCTCGTCCTTCAGCGGGCTGCTGCTCTTGATGCGGTAGCCGAAGTCCTCGTCTTCCTGTAGTATGCGGTCTATGTCTTCCCACGTCGAAGTGTAGTTCTTATAGACGCTTCCGGGAATATAGATGCCCTGCAGCTCGTGGGTCACCTTACAAGCGTAGTCGTCGGTACACCACAGGTAGTCGTCACCCTTCAGGGCGGGCAGCTTGCGGCCTATTACGTTGTAAGTGTTGGTGGGAATAATCTCGCCGCCAATGCCTATTGTACCCTTGTCGGCCTCCTGCTCTAACGGTGACACTCCGGTTATCTCGATGTTAAACTTCAGCCACTCGGGCACGGACAGCTTATACTGCGTATATAACGTGGGAATCTCCGTCTGCCCGTACCAGTCGTGCAGGTCGTAGAAATAGTCACTCTCCAACTGGTACTCGTACTCTATCACCGTGCCCACTTTAACCTGGGGTACGCTGAATTTCATCAGACAGTAATACTTGTCAACGCGTTCCTCGTTGACCATGCTCCGCTCCATCTTCGTCTTCACCATCTTGCCGCCTTCCATGTTGTAGGCTGTGGCTTTCAGTCCGGTCACGTATTCCCGCTCCTGCTTGCCTTTCGTCATTCTGAAGGCTACGCTCTGGTCGGCCACGCGCTTACCGTCGGGCTTCAGCACCTTCAGGCGTCTTTTCACGCGATAATAGACATGGAACCCGTCGCCCATAAAGGCGTAATAGACATCGGTCAGCCTGTAGAGTTCCACAACGTCGGCATCGGCATCGGGTGCATAGGTCGTCATCGTCAGTTCCTCTTGAGTCGGTTTCCCCCATTTCAGGTTGGGCTCCAGCTCTTGTGCCATTACGTGTTGTATGGCCAATAGCGAAAGAAGTAATAAACTAAGTCTTTTCATTCTTTTTTATTCAATTAGCGTTTCGTTTCGGGCGCAAATATACTACTTATTTTCATAACCTGCAAGAAAAACCGTGACGAAAATTTCACCAAAATTTCACCACGGTATCTATTTGTAAATCAGTGTGATATATATCCGGTGTTTCTTTATGTCTCATGGCTTTGGTTTAAAAAGGTGTACTATGTGTACTCCGATGAGACAAATTTGAATGCTGCCCAGTGTGTTTATGGTAAGCGGCGGTTCACCTCGTTCCAGTCTATCAGCTGCCAGAGGGCGCTCAGATGGTCAGGACGCCTATTCTGATAGTCCAAATAGTAGGCGTGCTCCCAGACGTCGAAGGTGAGCAGGGGGCAGAGGTCTCTCATCAGCGGGTTGTTGGCATTAGGCTCCTGGGTAATGACGAGCTTGCCGTCTTTGTCTGCCGACAGCCACACCCAGCCGGAGCCGAAGAGCGTAGCACCCTTTTTCTGGAACTCCTCCTTGAAGGCTTCAAACGAACCGAACTGGCTGTTGATGGCTTCGGCTATCTTCCCTGTGGGAACATTGTCGGCCTGGGGCGCACGGAATTGCGTGAAATACAGGTTGTGGTTCAGAATTTGTCCGGCATTATTAAAGATGGCGCCGTCACCCTTGCGCACTATCTCCTCCAGCGTCTGGTCTTCCAGCCCGCTGCCAGGCAGCAGTCCGTTCAGGTTATTCACGTATGCCTGCAGATGCTTCCCGTAATGGAAACTTATCGTCTCGGCACTAATCACAGGCTCCAGCCCATTCGGAGCGTAGGGCAGTTCAATCAGTTCAAACTTTCTCATATACTCTTTTTCTTGAAAAACAAATTAATTCCAATTTATCGTAAACTCTGCCATCGGCAATGTCGTGTTCCTTCTGGTCGAAGGTTCACTGTGAATTTTCATAATTATCAGTTTCTTGGGAGGGCTTCAATTGCCTGATCAAATACCAAATGCATTCATGTTAATTCTTTTCACGCTGCAAATATACTGAATAATCCTGATACATATAGCAAGAGTATCACTCCACCATGTTGGCTGATGGGATGATTGGTAAACAACAAAAAGGAATGTTTTATCATTTAATATTACCATATCTCCATCTTCAGATATGTAACGCCTTTCTTTTAATGCTTCTTGACTATATAAATTCATAGAACATAAGGCGATAGTAAATAAAAGAAAGTATCTCATTTTTCAGACTTTATTTTTTCTAATTCTTTCAAATAAATCGAATATTTGTAAATTTGATTAAGGAAATGATGGGGCAAGATGGTCTATTTTAAAGTATATATCTTTTTCCTTTTCCTTTTTTATTACAATACTTAGTTAATAATACATATAATCGTTTGAAAATCAACGAGTTACATTAACAATATATAACTAATAAAATTTGGTCAAGTGCCTGATTTTCAGTAACTTAGTGGTCTCTTACAACACTTGGTTATGACGAAAATTTCAGAAGCACTCGACCAATATACGGGCATATGCAAGGAGGCCATC
>FLNX01004407.1_pt1 | contig 27012 bp, 26 predicted proteins | sample 1140341 | NCBI WGS metagenome assembly FLNX01 (sample SAMEA3878208, study PRJEB12797) | bioreactor metagenome | biome: Moose rumen | place: Sweden | collected 2011-10 | reverse complement strand
ACTGAACTTTCGCAAGTGAATATTCATTCATCAAGCGACTAATTTATACATTTGATAGAGTTTATGGAACTTAGGATTCCCATCAATAACCGCCGAAAGCAGTTCACTGGCATCAGCAGAGATCATCTCTGCGATTTCCAGTATGGTATCCAGTATCAGTTCCCATATCTTGTCCGTTACGGACAGTTCGAGAGTATTCCCCGTTGCTTCACGGAAGAGGGCTCCGATAGTCTCGTAAGCCTCAAACCGCTTCACTGTACAAAGAATATTGTATTGCATCATCGTCAGCGTAGTGCTCGCAATCTGAGCGGAGAAGTGGAGGCTCTGACATCTACCGAAGCCAAGCAATTGCTTACAATCGTGATATGCCACCTCAGTAGTCCAACGAGTAGCATAAGTCCGATACGCCTTAAGGAAGCTGAGCGAGAGGTCCGTGGTGAGCAGTCCGTTCCATTGTCCCTTCCTGCCCCGCTTCGAAAAGAACAGACGCACAGTGGTTTCGGCAAACTTCACGTCTATGGTGCAGTAGGTGCACTTGAGCGTCCTGTTATGTTTGGTAAGCCCCTTCTTCTGGAGCTTTTCGATAATCTGGTTAGCCGTCAAGTCACCCCACTGAGTGTGGTACTTGGTCTTACCAAGTTTTATCATGCCAATCAGATGACACTTGATGTGTCGGCTGGTAATCAGACGGACGAAGTCTGCACAGGTAAACCAACTGTCAACCAGGAGGTAGTCAAAACGGATGCCCCGCTTGATGGCGTACTTCACCATCTCGATGGCCTTCTCGGTCTTCTTCATGGTGTACTCCTTGATGCGTTCCTCGACACACTGTCCGGTATAATTGGCAGAGAAACGCTCACTGCGCTGCTTGTCCGTCAGTCCTTGTTTCTTGTCTGGCTTACGGCCCTCCTCGCCATGAAGCGAGAAGTCGAGGAACAGATGGCTCAGTCCGTCGGTATAGAGCAGTGTCATGCACTTATAGCCGAGGATGGTCTTGTGCAGGATATGAGAGAACACCTTGCCGATGAACTCGCACCTGCGCCCGCTTTTAGGTTCGTCCGTGTCATCGACTATCAGGCAGACAGGTCTTTCATGCGCGGTCTCTGTGCTTCGGCTGATCTTGCGCAGAAGTTGGACGTTCATAGCATACAGCAGCTTGCGCCATTTGATATTACCGTCATTCATAAAACGATAGAACATGTCCTTCTCACAACAGAACAGGCGGCTTAATGAAGAGCCCGAGTACCGGTATGCATTCCTGACGACGAAGAACGGGAACAGTACCAGAAGATTCAGCACCTGCACGTTCGTGAACTTGCAGTTCTCTTTCTTCTCTGTCCCTATCTGCTCCGGACGTATGTTTATGCACTCCATCACTCTCATAATTGCATTAATTGCACGGTTATTCTCATTTTCTGAGAAAAAGCTTCTCAAATCTGAAATAATTGTTGTACCTTTGCTCACGGCTTCCAAGTTTGTGCTTTACAGTTTGGCGATTGTAAAGTTACTCATTTTCAGTGAGTTGAGCAAACTTCGAAGCCTTTTTTATTCCTATTTTATGTTAAATTATGCAGGTGCGCCATCACTTGCGAAACTTTAGTAATTATTATGAAAAAACTGATGATCTTAACCCTCACAATGATGGGTTTGGCATTGGCTTCCAATGCACAAGAAAGCGAGAAGAAGACCGTTATTGAATTGCCCCAATGGGTCAAGAACATTAAAATTAGCGGTTATGGAATGCTGCAATACCAAGGTGACGACAAGTATGCTAACGAAACGATTACCAACGAGAACGGTGAGAAGGAGGTCGTTGCCTCCAAGAATCACGAGAATGCTTTTAACCTGCGACTCATGCGTCTGATAATAGATGGTAAGATCGGAGATTTTGACTGGCGCGCCCAGGCTCAGGGGACTTTAGGCTCAGGTCCAGGTGCTTCTACTTTCTATATGGTAGACCTTTATGCTGAATGGGTGAAGTACAAGGCATTCAGAGTGAAAGCAGGACAGTTTAAGCGTGCCTTCTCTTTTGAGAACCCCACCCACCCCATTACACAGGGATGGTATTCCTATGCGATGGTCATCAATAGCCTTGTTGGTTTTGGCGACCGCACTGGAGAGAAGTCGTCTGGTGGACGTGACATCGGTATTCAGATTCAAGGTGACCTCTTCCCCAATGCCAATGGCAGAAGGTTATTGCATTATCAGGTGGGGGTATATAATGGTGAGGGTATTAACTCCAAAGACAAGGATAACCGAAAGGATATTATCGGTGGTTTATGGGTGATGCCTTTTGACGGAGTACGGATCGGTGCATTCGGATGGACAGGAAGCAAGGCTGGCATTGGCGAGAAGAACCGTTATGCATTATCTGCCGAGTATGATAAGAACGAATATACCTTCCGTGCTGAGTATATCCATAGTCAAGGTTATGGAGCAGATCTCTCGTTAGGTGACAAAGCGGACGGTTTCTATGCTTTCGGCATCGTTCCTGTCATCAAGTCGAAATTACATGCCAAGGCGCGTTACAACTTGTATCGCAAGGACAAGACTTGGGGAAACTCAAAAACGATGTATGAGGTCGGTCTCAACTACTTCTTCAACAAAAGACTCCAGATTAACGCTGAATACGCATTAGTCAACGACCGCAGCATCGTTAACCCCGACAAGCATAATTACAACTTCGTAGACGTACAGTTCGATTTCAGGTTCTGAACTTCCGTTTAAGCGACTCCCACAAATGCGTCTTCCGGCGCAGGATATGAATAGAGTAAGCCGTACTGATGAATGTCAGTGCGGCTTCTGTTATCCAGTAGGCCCAGCCATCTGTCAGACAAGAAACCGCATATGCGGAGAAACCTATCAACATCTGTATTGCAGCATAGCGGACTATTGTCCACGTGCAGCGATAGTTATACTTCCAATAGGAATAGCATCCTACCATCAACAATTCTGCCACATGAGCGACAACGACGGCGACACCTGTACCCCAAATCCCCCAAGTACGATAGCCTGCGACGATTGCTATCACCAAGACTATGAAATACGATGTCTCTAACAACAGGTAGGACAACGAGTAACTTCGCGCCAATGTGACATATGCTATGGGCATTGACAACACCTTAAAATACATAGCAAGCACTGCTACTTGAGCCATGGCTACTACAGGCAGGAACTCATTACTGAACAAAAGGGGTACCAGTATAGGTAATGCTGTCAGCAAAGCCACTAACATGGGTGACAGCAACAACAGCGACACCTCCATCTGCTTATTCACCATCTCATTGGTCTTGGCAATATCCTTGCTAACAGCAGACAAGCGAGGGTAATAGTCTGTCTCCATCGACGAGAAAACAATTCCCGCATAAGTAATAGTCAGCATATAACCAACATTGTAGAGTCCTACATCATCCAGACTTCCTTCCACATTCAAGAAAGCACGTATCAGCATTTCCGCCGCACTCCCGATAGCGGCAGCCAACACAAACGCCAAACCTAACTTGATCATACCTGCTCCATCCTTCAACTGACTATAGTTGAAATGCAGGCGTAAGGGATAGAGACGATATGAGTAGACTATCGTGGTCAGCATACCCATACCGGCAATCAACACAATGGCTGGAACGACTCCAGTGTGTCCGAAGTAATAATACAACGGTATGGAGAGAAACACAGAGATGACAGCGGTATACACCTGTATTCGTGCCAGCACGCCTAAACGTCGTGTTGCTTTCAGTATTGCCGTCTCACCACCTGTAATGGCAAGCATCGCTACCGCCAAGGCAAGCATCGCATAGTGAAGCGTATGATCTCCCCACGTGAACGACAAATCGTTCATCAATGGACTAATAACAATGCTGAACACAAACCCCAACAAGGAAGCAATCAGACTCCACAAGCGAATCACTTGTATATAGTATGCCAACCGATCATGACTTTGCCGCTCATAACATTCGGAAAGTTTGGGGACTGCACCAAACGAGATTCCTAAATTGGTAGACTGCGACGCAAAGTTCTGCACAGAGGTCAACAAAGAGTTAAAGCCCATACCGCCTGCTCCTAACAACAGTGCCATGAACTTATTACGCACAAGACTTATCAGGATAACAAAGCCCTGCACACCACCGAATATCCACGTGTATTTCAGTACGTGGTCATAACTCTCGTTATGCTCCTCTTCCATTTTCGTTTATTTTCTGAACGCAAAATTACTACTTTTATTACGATTATGCAAATATTTATTGTATCTATGAGGCATGATAACGAGGAAGAAGGTACTACATTCAAGGGAATCAGGTGCCTCCTTCCAGGGATGAAGAGTCAGATAAACCTGTTTGCACCTATAGGTGAACATATTTTCAGCCGTAGCCGCACATTCATTCAGCCGTAGGTGAAAGATTGTTCATCTACGGCTGAAAACCCTCTCTGTCGTTTTTACTCCTCATGAAAAAGAATAGAAAACCTTTCGAGTTTATGATTTATTTCGTACCTTTGCACAAACTAAGAGACTATGCAAGGGAGATATCTATATTGGTTTTCTTTTATACTTGTTGCAATTATTTTTGTGACAGTCTTTTCATATACCACATCCCCAATATACTCTACATTTGGAGATTCTCCTGATTCTCATATTTTTCAGATAATAGGCAAATACTGGGCTCAAGGATATATACCCTACAAAGATCTTTGGGACTTAAAAGGTCCCTATATCTTTTTATTAAATGCATTGGGATATGGAATGACAGGAAGCAGGTATGGTGTCTGGTTCATACAAATAATATTTTTATATGCCACATTGATAACCACATTCATAACTTTCCGACTATATTGTCGTGAATGGTCTGCATTTGGATGGACAATTTTAGCATTAGCGGGATTGTCTTATACATATCAAGGTGGCAATTTAACTGAGGAATATTTATTACCATTTCTTGCTCTTTCCTTCTATTATATAATAAGGTGGATTTATTTTTACGACAAAGAGGATATTGTAACGCATCCCCCCTATAACGCTGTTGTATATGGTGTCGTCTTGGGACTTAGCCTCATGTCAAGACTTACTAATGCATTAACTGTATGTGGCGCTGTATTAGTCATCTCTGTGGTTCTATTAAAACATAGGAAATTCAAGAATCTATATTATAATGCATTAGCATTCATTGCCGGTTTTATATTTACAACGATTCCTTTTGTTCTCTACTTCCATGAACATCACGCATTACAAGACATGTGGAATGGCACTTTCCTATTTGCCATCAAATATGCAGAGCACTCTACAAACGAGATCATGTCGAACGGTCTTCATTACTTCATATTGAGTTATTTTAATAGTATTTTGCTTGTTTTACTTACCCTATGGCTTGTAGTTAAAGAAAAAAGACTCTCAACATCATCTTCTCTCTATATATTATCCGCTGGACTACCTCTATCATGGTTTTGTCAAGGTAACGGATATGGACACTATGGTATGATTGTCTATCAACTTTTCCCTGTTATTGTTCTTATTATCTACAAAATGAAACTTAGACTAATAAGGTTTGCGGTCATAGTCCTCGTCTTGACAGGACTTACCAGCAAGACAAAGTTCATGTTTGTTATGCTTAATTCTTGGCAAGATACAGAACTTGTAAGATATAAGACTTTTTTAAAGAATAATACGATAATAGACTACTCATCATTTGTTTCCTATAATTGTCATCCCAGTCTATACCTTGATCTAAACATACACCCTGCCACACCAGTCTTTACAATTCAAGATTTTGGATTAAATCGTATACCTCAATGGCGTGACTTCTTATTAAAATCATTTAAAGAAAGTCATGTTAAATGGATTCTAATAGATATCCAAGAGCATAAGCAACCTGGAATTCAAGAACTATTAGACGAAAGATATTTATTAATAAAGCATGACGAGAAAAGAAATCTCAAACTTTATAAATTAAAAGATCACAATAAGCAGAATCGTTGAATACCAATTTACTATTTTCGCATTTTATAATAAGTTCATCTATTTCGGAATAAAAAAAGATGGAATCTTTTTGCTTTGCACTCGATTTTTATGTACCTTTGTCCCAGATATGAAAGAAAAGCCTTTGGTAAGTTTTATTATTACCTACTATAATCTGCCCATAGAGTTGTTACAAGAGTGCATTGACAGCATTCTACAACTATCATTGCGTCCTTATGAACGAGAGATCATCATTGTGGACGATGGCACAGAAGTCAGTCCGATGAACAATCTCATGAAGTATGGTGATGACATCATCTATGTCCGACAGAAGAATGGAGGGCTCAGCATGGCTCGTAACAAAGGACTTGATGTCGCCACAGGTGAGTATATTCAGTTCGTGGATGCTGACGACCAACTTATACAAGCCCCCTACGAGCAATGTCTTGACATTATCCGTTACCAGCAAGAAGTTGATATGGTCATGTTCGATTTCTCCACCAATCCACATGTAGAGTCGGTTCCTGAGTCGGTATTACCCGTCAGCGGTTCCACTTACATGCACAATAACAACATTCACGGAACGGCATGGGGCTATATTTTCCGCAAGGCAATTTTAGGAGAACTTCGTTTTACCCCTGGTATTTATCATGAGGATGAGGAATTTACGCCACAACTCTTATTACGTGCTGAGTATGTTTTTCCTATTCATGCCAAAGCCTACTATTACAACAAGCGTGAAGGATCAATAACATCCAGTAAATCCGACTCTGACATTAACAAGCGTATGAACGACCGTGAGGGGGTACTTGTCCGTCTGCATAAACTCTGTGGCAAGTTGCCACATCAAGAAAGAATCGCATTAGAGCGCAGGATTGCACAACTATCAATGGACCACATCTATCATATCATCCTTGAGACCCGTTCCGCTGATATACTCGAACAACGTATACAGCGTCTTCACGACATCGGGCTTTTCCCATTACCTGACCAAAACTATAGCAGGAAATACATTTGGTTCAATAGGATAATAAACACTTCATTCGGACGAACCATCCTATTACATGTGCTACCATTATGGAAGAAAGAAAGATGAAAGTTTTGCTGTTTGAGGAATATGGTGGTCTTCACACGAATCTGGCAAGAGGGCTGAAAGAGTTGGGACATCAAATTACAACTGTCGGTAATGGAAACAGTTTCCGTAACTACCCCCGTGATATTGATATAAACAGAGGACAAGGGCGGTATTCTGGGCTATGCCACTATTTCCATTTGCGGCATCTACTTCCCCGATTCTCGGGCTACGATATCGTGCAATTGATCAACCCCGATTGTTTTGGACTGAAGGCGGAACGTGAATATCCTTTCTATCGTTTTCTCCGTAAACACAACAAAAAGGTATTGGCTGGTGCTTTTGGGTGTGACTGGTATTGGGTGGACGATGGTATCCACCACAAAACATTCAGGTATGGCGACTTCTATATCGGAGGCCATATGCGTACGGACAAAGCCGCACTATCGTTCATACAGGAATACATGAATACTCCCAAAGGTGACTACACCCGATATGTCATGGAAGACGCAGACTGGATTCCGACATGCTTATATGAGTATCAGGCATGCTATTCACGCTATTTCCCCAACAAGACACAATTTATCCCACTCCCCATCATCTGTGAGTATGATAGTCCCGTACATGTTTACGACCAGAAGAAAGTACGTTTCTTTATCGGAATAGATAAGGAAAGAAGTGTATATAAAGGAACGGACATCATGTTAAAGGCACTACAAGACACAGCGACACGCCATCCTAACAAATGTGAGATTGTCATTGCTGAGAGTCTTCCTTTTAACGAGTATACTCAACAAATGAATAGTTGTGACGTGATTCTTGACCAACTCTATAGTTACACGCCTTCGATGAACTCACTCCTTGCAATGAGCAAAGGCATTATCGTTGTGGGAGGTGGCGAACCCGAGAATTATGAGATAATCAACGAGAAAGAGTTGCATCCTATCATTAACGTAGAGCCTACCTATGAAAGTGTCTGCTCCCAATTAGAATGGATTCTTGACAACACAGACCAGATCAACAGGCTCAAAGAGGAAAGCATTGCTTACGTCAAAAAGTACCACGACTACAGAAAGGTGGCTAAACAGTATGAAGCGATGTACGAAGCACTGCTTCTATCTGCTTGCCAATGACTTTGGGGGAAGCAAAGGCTGCTACCTGGGCGGAAAGTACCTGTCCGTCATACTGATGCCCCATCATTCCACGCATCGCATTTACCAAGGCACCGACATCATCTACTGGCACATAGACTGCTCCCTCTCTCATCCGTACACTTGTAGGAATAGCCTCCGTAGAGATGACAGGTATACCTGTGCTCATCGCCTCCAGCAATACCAATCCTTGTGACTCACCACGAGTGGCAAGAACCAAGGCATCACTATCATAGTACATATTCCTTACTCCCACTTTATCCAGAGTTCCCAAACACTTCACATGTTGTTGGCATGCCATTCCTTCATACAAACTTCGGAAAGAATTCTGATTGGTTCCTTGTCCTGCGATCAATAATTCCACATGTGGCTGTTCCTGATATAATTGGTTAAATGCCTCCAACAAGATGTCATACCCTTTTCGTTCCACAAACAAAGCAGGACAACAAAAGCGGAATGGTCTGCCATCCAAGGAGGTACGTGGACGACAAGCATAAAAGTCAACATCAATTATGTTTGAGATATACTCATGATGATAATCATTTCCAAAATAGCAAGAGACATCATCCACTAATTCTTCTGAAACCGTAATAACATGAGCGGCACGGCTATACACCTGTTTCAGTAACGGTATCTGCCAGTGGTTTGTTAATTTTCCAAACTCCACTTGGAAGATTTCCTTAGGAAGATGCTCCGTTACTACAAAGGGAATTTGGTATTCCTTACTAATCCTCATTACCGCATAACCAGCCCACTTAACACAATGGGCATGAAGAATATCAGGAGAGCCGTATTTCGCTACATAGTCTTCATACATAGAACGTACTATTGACACCCAGCGATTGACATTGGGACGAATAACTTTGGGTATTCCACGTTGATACGACTGATACACTGTCATTCCATCCATCTTATGCTCATAACGATGCCAAGGTAAAGTCAGATAATCTTTCCAACCAATTGTTATCCCCAACTGCACATTACTCAATATACGCACCTCATGCCCCAAAGCCGATAATGCCTTTGCCTGGTCTAAACAGAACAAGCCACCATAAGGATGGAAAAAAGAGGGTATCTCCAGTATATGCATAACTCTTTAAAACAAAATAGGGACGGACATCGTTATCCATCCCTATATTCACAAAATCAAAGAAATTGTTATTCTGCGGCAGGAGCCTCAGCAGCAGGTGCATCCTCGGCGGGAGCCTCAGCAGCAGCCTCCTCAGCAGCCTCTTCCTCTGCTTTAGCAGCCTCAGCGGCAGCCTTTTTCTCGGCTACTTTCTTAGCAATCTCTTCATTTACTTTCTTCTCCTGTGCCAGTTCTTTGGCGGCAGCCTCTTTCTTAGCCTTAGCCTCATCTGCAGCGACTTTCTCAAGACCCTTCTGCTTGTCTGCCTTCCATGCATCGAACTTTTTCTGAGCAGCAGCCTCGTCAAAAGCGCCCTTCTTCACACCACCACGGAGGTGCTTCATCAAGTAAACGCCCTCACGGCTGAGGATGTTACGTACGGTGTCTGTAGGCTGTGCGCCTGTCTCTACCCAGTAAAGTGCACGATCGAAATTCAAATCTACTGTGGCAGGATTGGTGTTAGGATTGTAAGTACCAATCTTCTCAGTAAATTTACCATCACGTGGTGCTCTTGCGTCAGCGATGACGATGCTGTAGAAAGCATAGTTCTTACGACCGCCGCGCTGTAATCTGATTTTTGTTGCCATTAATTTTAATGTTTAATTTTTAAATTTTAATTTGAATCTCATGCCATTATCTCGTAATAGCGGGTGCAAAGGTACGAATAAGTAATCAAAAAAACAAATAAAAGGGCGTATAATTTCGCTTTATTATTTTTTTTGAGTACTTTTGCACGCATATGGAAGGCTTGTCAATTCTCATTCCCACTTATAACTATTGCTGTGCGGACCTTGTCCGTGCATTGTACGAGCAAGCCATCCAAACAGGAATACCGTTTGAGATTATCGTGGCTGACGATGGCTCTACCGACAATAGCACTGTGCAAGCCAACCTTCCTATTAATGAGATTCCCCATTGTCATTATTTGATTCGCCAGAAGAACTGTGGTCGTGCCATTATCCGCAATTTTTTGACACAACAGGCTACATATCCTTGGCTACTATTCATCGACAGTGATATGGTTGTATGCCGTACAGACTTCTTGCATAAATATATAGAACAAAAAGGAGAAGTTACTGATGGTGGTGTCGTCATAGGAAACACCCATGAGCATGAGCATCTGCTCCGCTATCTATATGAAAAAGCGTCTGAGCATGAGCATACCGTGGAGAAAAGGAGCAAGAACCCATACCATGATTTCCATACCGCTAATTTCATGGTACGTCGTGAATTGATGATTCGTTTCCCATTCGACGAGCGATACAACCATTATGGGTACGAGGATGTCGCATTCGGTATCACGCTAAAGGAGAACGGCATAAGTATTCACCATATTGACAACCCTGTGAGTTTTGAGGTGTTCGAGAGCAACGAGGAGTTTGTCATAAAAACTGAAGAGGGACTGCGAACGCTCTATGAGTTCCGCCACGAACTGCACGACTATTCTCGTATCCTACGTGCTATCGATTCGCTCCCCCACCCTGTTATTTGGTTCATTTCCTCATGCCATCGACTCTTTGGAGCATGGGAACGAGACCTACTGGTATGCGGTCATCCTTGGCTTTCACTTTTTAAAACATATAAGATGGGATATTATCTCAACTACGCTCAAAAACAATTGTCTATCGCCAAAAACTACTCATAGTCGTCAATCACCGAGTTCATAAAGTCCATCATCGGCTTTGCCGCCTTGAGTATCTTCGCCATTTTGTCAAGCCACTGGTCACCCTCGAAGAAATCTTCACTGACATGATGCCATGCACAGTAATCTTTCTGACGAAGATAGTGTAGATAAGGATAATCACGAGGGAAGCCAGCAGGACAGGTCTTTAGTTTTTCCAGTCCAAAACCTTGCGGACTCTCCCAGTTTGCATCCTCTGATGCCCCAAAATATTTCTTAAAGTCTTTGCTCTCCACACAACGCAACCACTCTTCCTCGTTCGCCATGATCTCATTACGACAAGAGGTCAGGATATTCGTAGGCAACCAATAGTTACCAACGGCAAGCAGACAATGGTCTGGCTCCATGTGAATATAATAACCTCCACGTAATGCTTTCTTACCATGCGCATTGATATACGCACCAAAATGATTCTTGTAAGGTGACTTATCCTGTGAGAAGCGGGTATCACGATAGAAACGATACGTTGCATCCTTGACTGTCACGTTCGCTATCGAATCATCGAACTCCGCAATTTTGCCTATTGCCTTTGCAATACCAGACTCAAACTCTGCCTTTGCCTCAAGATACTCATCCTTATGTTCCTGAAACCAAGGACGATTATTATTCATCACCACATCACGAAGAAATCCCAATATCCTCTTTGTATCCATATACTTCCTATTTCAAATCCCTTTTGATATTCATACTGCAAAATTAAGGATTTATTTCTTATCTACCAAAATTAAAGCGCTTAAACGTATCTATATTAGACGAAAGTTTTGTGGATTAAGAAAAAAACAGTAACTTTGCCAACCTATTAAAGTTATGACAAGAAAAGAAAGATATGATCAGGTACTAAGGTTCTTCCGCAAGGAAATGCCAGAAGTACAGACAGAACTTGAGTTTGGTAGTGTTTTCCAACTATTGGTTGCTGTAATACTGAGTGCACAATGTACGGACAAGCGTATCAACCAAGTAACCCCTGAGTTATTTCGTCATTATCCTGACGCAAAGACAATGGCGAAGGCTGAGATGGAGGATGTGCTGGAGTATATTAAGAGTGTCTCGTATCCTAACTCAAAGGCAGAGCATTTGGTAAACACAGCACGCATATTAGTAGAGAAATACAGTGGTGAGGTACCTTCTGACATGAATCTGCTGCTTGACTTGCCAGGTGTGGGCAGAAAGACGGCAAACGTGATACAGAGTGTTGCTTTCGGGAAGTCAACGATGGCTGTTGACACCCATGTGTTCCGGGTAAGCCATCGTCTGGGCTTAGTCGCCAAGAAGGACAACACGCCCTATAAGGTAGAACAAGTATTAATAAAAAACATACCCGCAGAAGATATTCCACGGGCACATCACTGGCTTATATTACACGGACGATATGTCTGTACCTCACGTCGTCCACACTGTGGGAAATGCGGTCTTAATGGCGTTTGCCCTTCTGCCACCCTTTCATCATCTGACGGTGGAACAGACTCTCTGCCTTGATAGCGTCATAGACTTTGGAGGCAGGCAATACCTGCATCATTTTTTTATGGTAACACTGTTCCAACTTCTTGAGTTCAATATCCAGTTTGTCACGCTCACAGACTGCATTGGCACATCCCTCCTCTGTGGCAGGCTTCTCTTTCCCCGCATTACGCATTTTCTTATAAAGCCCACGCTGTTTCTGATGCATCTCACGTAACAAGGGGAAAAACTTAGAAGCCTCCTCGTTAGTGAATTTAGCCTCTTTCGTAATGAATGCGGCAAGGTCTTCCTCAAATTTCTCTGGTGAGAACTTTTTCTCTTGTGCCATACATACCAAAAACAGCATCAAAGATACTGAAAGCAATACAATTCTTCTCATACGCATTCTCATTTAGTTATCAGCAAGGCAAGCATAGATGTCTGTATTATCAATCATCGCATAATCGGCAGCCTCATCCATATAAGAATCGGTCACTGCCATCTGGGACATCTCAGAAGAGTTGGCATTGATATGGGCAAAATAGACAACCACCGAGAATACGACAACCATCAAACAAGCAGCGGCATACATCCACGGGCGGAGCATCAAGCGCTTCGCCTTCTGCTGTTGTGGCAACCGCTCCATCACATGCTCAGCAAAACTATCGAAATATCCTTCCGGAACACGGAAAGGATTGTGCTTTGCCAGTCTTTCTTCAAGATATTTCTCCTCGTTCATTCTTTTATTCTTTACTCTTTGGACGTTTATTCATTCTAAAAGTTTAATCTTTCTGCTTAAAAAACTCTGATATTTTCTTTACCGCAATATGATAGGAAGCCTTCAAGGCTCCCTCTGACGTATCAAGGATCTTGCTCATCTCACTGTATTTCATCTCATCATAGTAACGGAGATTGAAAACGGTGCGTTGTACCTCAGGCAACTGTGCGATTGCCTCCTGCAACTGTGCCTCTGTCTCATCGCCATCAAAGTATTGATCAGCCATGAGTGTATTGGCAATACCTGTAGTCTCATCGGCACTGACAGTAGACACACTCTTTTGATGACGAAGGAAATCCAGACTTTCATTGATGGCAATACGATAAAGCCAAGTGGATATCTTAGAGTCTTTTCGAAAGTGATCAATATTAGACCATGCCTTCAGCATCACGTTTTGCATCACGTCATTTGCATCGTCATGGTCAAGGACTATACGACGAACCTGCCAATATAGTTGTTCACTATACTGACGCACCATCAACTCAAATGCTTTTCGTTGTGTGGCGGGATCAGAGAACATGGTATCCAATTGCCCCTCGTCAATCGTCATCAAATGAATTTCTTTAGGTGATTCCAAACGGACTTGTCATATCCATAGACATCAGGGTATGTCTGTATCAATCCGTTCTCGTCAAGATAAATCGTATAATATATAATATAAAGAGGTACGTGAGGCTTTACTGGCATATAACTGATTAACTTACGTGGCAGTCTCTTGCCATTCTCATTCTCCTCTGGGGAATGTGTGCGGATATACTCTCTACCTTGCTCCGTCACGGGGGGAATATCCATAGAGATACGAATCTTATCTAAAGTCCATGTGTCAATATCACCCAAAAGAAAATGGGCAAGATCGAAAGGACGCTGCACACGGACACAGCCATGGGACACGCCTCTCCAACTGTTTTGGAAAAATCCTGGTGTAGAAGTGTCATGCAGATAGACAGAGAAGTTATTCTTAAATCGGAATACGATACGTCCCAAGGAATTTCCCTTTCCACCATCTTGTGACACACGATACTTTCCACTCGCCAACATTGCACGAGAGACACTTCCTATAGCCACTTTCTTACCTGTAGCACGCTCCGCAATATAATAACGATGGCGAGCAAAATAGGAATTATCACCTGCATGGTGAAGAACATCATTATTGACAATGCTCTGGGGCATATTCCACTCTGGATTTACCTGCATATACTCAATAGCACTGGTCAGTAAAGGTGTTCTCGTACTTGTCTTACCACATCCTATACGCATAGACATTATAGAATCTGGACCGTAGGCATAAAGCATAAAGGCAGGAATATTCACCACCACACGCTTACCTGTAGATGGCATAGGGTTTTTCTCTTTCCAGCGGCAACGTTCCATGTTCACCAGAATACGCATGCGCTTTTCCTCAGAAGAGTCGGATAACTGGCGTAACAATTGACGATAGAGGGGTGATTTCGGCTCTACCTCACGCATCATCTCTCCCACGCTATCATTCATTATCTTATTAAAAGCCTTTTGGTAGAAAGCATCTGTGGGACGCAATACAGGTACATCAAAAAGATTCACATACTGCACCTTTATATTGCCGAGACTATCAGGTTTAGACTCCACCCTGTTCATTGCCAACTTAGGATTAACAAAACCATATTGCTGTCCTGACACGTAAGTTAGATAGGCATGTGTCAGATTATACTCCAAATCGGCTATTACATCATTAACGGTATGTTGCTTGTCAAAATCCAATGCCCTAAACCTGCGAAGACTCTCCTCCAACTCTCTCACCTTGAAACGGGATGCAGAGAAACCAATTTCTTTGACATGTGACAACTGCTGTACCAGAGTGTCAGCCATGTCAGTAACACCTTGTCTACCGAACCAAAGCATCTGTCCACCCTCCCGATAATACAGGGCAGTACGGCTATCTGGCGACATAGAGTCTTTGCCAACAACACCTTTATTCATTAAAGACGAATGTATTTCAGAAGGGTTTATCTCAAAAACAGGCGCCTTCAATTCTGAAAACGCCTCCATCGTAATATCACCTTTCTGAACAATGCCATCCTGGCATCCTATCAAGAGCCATGAAAAGACTATCAGAAATAAAAGGGGAGTCAGATAACTATCTTTCTGACGACCTTTCCAACTTTGATAATGTAGCAACCTTTAGGTATGTTTGTTAATTCTATTCTTTGTGCTGGACTCTCTATACGTACAGACATCACGTGACGACCTGTCAATGAGATAACCTCCATTACCTGTCCTTCCGCATTGAGGATATGGACAGTGGACTTTGACACGTTAATCTGAACATCGCTCTTATCTTCAATCTGTTCGACCTCCAGACTCTCCGAAGAAACCGCATGAGTAGTCATTGGAAGCATGAACAAACATGCTGCAAGAAGGGTCAATATAAATATTCGTCTTGTCATATGCATTCTGTTTTATTTCGCAAAAGTAGTAATTATATTTGGAATTTCCAAATTTTAACGAAGAAAAATGCTATCACAACTCAAAAATCATCTGTTCGTCACTCAAGAAACTGTTATTAAACACTTCTTTTGCTTCATTTAGCAACACATTCTCATCCTCATAACGGGAAGAATAATGCCCCAACAGAAGTTTTCCCACTTTCGCATCACGTGCCACCATGGCAGCCTGACGTGCCGTAGAGTGATAATATTTCTCCGCTCCGTCAAGTTTATCTTCCGCATAGGTACTCTCATGATAGAGCATGGTGACTCCCTTAATACGCTCATGTAAAGTAGGAATATAGCGAGTATCACTGCAATAGGCATAACTGCGAGGCAAGGCAGCAGGCTCCACCAACCGACTGTTTGGAATACATTCTCCTTCGGCTGTCGTCCAGTCGGCTCCTGACTTGATATTATTGATCTGACTTATTGGTATCCGATAGAAATCTATCATATCACGCTTGATGTGTGGAAAAGTAGGTTTCTCACGGAACAAATAGCCACAGCAAGGAACACGATGTTCCAAAGGGATAGTCTCTATCGTCAGGCTACGGTCTTCATATATGACTTGCTGCTGAGTGGTATCAACTGCATGGAAGACCACCTCATATTCTAATCCATGACAAAATAGTTTCATCTGCTCATACAGCATTTTCTCTAATGTTACAGGAGCGTAAACGTCCAACTTTGCCGTACGTCCCAGAAGACCAAAGGTACTAATCATTCCGATGAGCCCAAAGCAATGGTCGCCATGAAGATGAGTGATAAATACTGCGGACAATTTGGTAAAGCGGAGACGGGAACGCCTCAACTGCATTTGCGTTCCCTCGCCGCAATCTATCATGAACTGCTTTCCTCTCAGTTCCACCACCTGCGACGAGGCATAATGGTGGAGAGTTGGCAAAGCACTTCCACATCCCAATATATGAATCTTAAACGGTTCCAAGAGTGTTATATCTTATAGTCTTCCTCAGATGCCTCTTCTAGTTTGATATCCGAGTCGAGTTTCCTCTGTTGCTGACGTCCGTACTCATAAGTATCCTCGCTATCCTTGATAATCAACGAGTCAGGAGTAAGTCTTACAATGTCATAAAGGGTAATCTCCTCCTCTTCGCCTGCACCATCACGAATGTCTATCAGTTCAAGTTTCCCACGAACCAGACGCCATGTCTTATAGGTAATACTACTTTGTTCGATGCCCTCAACAATACCCCCTTCTTTGATGCGGAAACCAACCTCATCACTGCCGTCCAACGGATTAGGCATAACCCAGTTGCCTAACAAAGCCGCCTGATTGACAACTAATAAAGCCTCTGTTTTCTTGGCATTCGGGACAACCGCCATACGATCACCTGCCTGTAATCCGCCAAATACCTGATTATTATCACGTGCATAGGTGATATCCAGACGGACGGTGTCTCCTAAGTCCGTGATAATTTGCAAGGTATTCATTGCCGTACCGTCACCACAGATTCCATAAATGGTTGGATCCTGATATGCACTCATGTCCGTAGAGTCACCATTATCAAAAGGAACTGGTTGAGACTTGCCACCACAACTACTCATGGACGCAACCACTGCAGCCACTAAAATCATTACTAATACAATTTTCTTCATAGTTATCTTGTTTTTATTGTTTTTCTTTACTTTTTGCCTCATTCCATAAAGCATCCATTTCCTCAAGAGTCATCTTTGTCAATGGCTTTCCTGCTTTAATGCTATGTTGTTCTATATAATTGAAACGACGTATAAATTTCTGATTAGCATCCTCTAAGGCATTATCTGGATTAAGATGATACAATCGTGCCGCATTAATGACAGCAAAGAGAAAATCACCTAATTCTTGCTCGGAACGCTGATGATCCTCACGATTCAATTCCGCCTCCAATTCATCAAGTTCCTCACGTACTTTCGCCCACACATCTTGTTTGTCTTCCCAGTCAAATCCCACATGACGAGCCTTATCTTGAATACGATATGCCTTGATAAGAGAAGGCAATGAGACGGGAACACCACTTAACACACTCTTATTCCCGTCCTTCTCCTTCTGTTTAATCTGTTCCCAGTTATCGAGGACCTGTTCCACATTCTTAACAACCGCAAACTCACTCTTTCCTGTATCCTCACCAAAAGGAAGAGGCTTGGGATGAGGGGAGCCTACCTGCGAAGGATGATAAACATGAGGGTGACGGAATATCAGTTTGTCAACCAATCGGTTACAAACATCTGCCACATCAAATTGTTGTTTCTCCTCACCAATTCTGGCATAGAAACCGACATGCAGTAACACATCGCCTAATTCCTTACAGATTTCCTCTGTCTCATCTTTCATCAAAGCATCACAAAGTTCATAGGTCTCCTCAATCGTATTGGGACGTAAACTCTCATTGGTCTGTTTCTTGTCCCATGGACATTTTTCCCTCAATGTATCAAGTACATCAAGCATACGTCCAAAGGCTGCCATCTTCTCTTCTCTTGTATGCATCTGTTCCATAATTATTGCAAAAGTACAAAATAAAAAAGAAACTGCCAAATAGATTAAGGAAATTTGGTGATTTCGTATTTATTTCGTACCTTTGCACGTTAATAATAAAATAGTATGGAATTAGCAAGTAAATATGACCCCAAAGAGGTCGAGTCAAAATGGTATCAGTATTGGCTGGATAACAAATTGTTTGCCAGTAAGCCTGATGGACGTGAGCCTTACACAATCGTGATTCCACCGCCTAACGTGACGGGGGTGCTTCATATGGGACACATGTTGAATAATACGATTCAGGATATCTTGGTGCGTCGAGCCCGTATGGAGGGAAAAAACGCATGCTGGGTACCTGGTACAGACCATGCCTCTATTGCCACAGAGGCTAAGGTCGTTAAGAAACTGGCTGAGCAGGGCATCAAAAAGCACGACTTGACTCGTGAGGAGTTTCTGAAACATGCATGGGACTGGACAGATGAGCACGGAGGTATTATCCTCAAACAATTGCGCCGTTTAGGTGCTTCCTGTGACTGGGATCGCACAGCCTTCACCATGGACGAGAAACGTTCGGAAAGCGTTATCAAGGTTTTCGTTGACCTCTATAATAAAGGTCTTATCTACCGGGGGCTACGCATGGTCAACTGGGATCCTAAGGCGCTGACAGCATTGTCTACCGAAGAGGTTATCTATAAAGAGGAGAATTCGAAACTCTACCACCTGAAATATTATATAGATAGCATAGAATCCCTTGAGAATATAGATGAACTTGAGAAAGCCGGCAACATCATCCACAAGGATGATAAAGGCTATTATGCTGTTGTCGCCACTACCCGTCCTGAGACTATTATGGGTGACACCGCAATGTGTATCAATCCTAAAGATCCGAAGAACCAATGGTTAAAAGGACGTAAGGTCATCGTTCCTTTGGTCAATCGCGTCATCCCTGTTATCGAGGACCGATACGTAGATATCGAGTTTGGTACGGGTTGTCTAAAGGTAACACCTGCCCATGACACCAACGACTATATGTTGGGGAAGACCCACAACTTAGAGACGATTGACATCTTCAATGCTGACGGTACTATCTCCGAACAGTCGCCTATTTATGTAGGTATGGATCGTTTCGACTGTCGTAAGCAAATTGCAAAAGACCTGCAAGAGGCAGGGCTGATGGAACGTGTTGAGGACTATACCAATAAAGTAGGTTACTCTGAGCGTAATCCTGATACCGCCATTGAGCCACGACTTTCTCTGCAATGGTTCCTAAAGATGAAGCATTTTGCTGACATTGCCCTTCCACCAGTACTCAATGGGGAGATGCATTTCTACCCACAGAAATATGTCAACACTTACAAGAACTGGTTAGAGAACATCCAGGACTGGTGTATCTCCCGTCAACTATGGTGGGGACATCGTATTCCTGCTTATTATTATAATGATGAGGGTGACTTCGTTGTTGCAGAGAACCGTGAGAAAGCATTGGAACTTGCCAAACAAAAGAATCCTGCCATTACAGACACAGACCTAAAGCAAGACGAAGACGCTCTTGACACATGGTTCTCTTCATGGCTATGGCCTATTTCCCTATTTGACGGCATCAATAACCCTGGCAACGAGGAGATTAACTACTACTACCCCACCTCCGATCTTGTCACGGCTCCCGACATCATTTTCTTCTGGGTAGCACGTATGATTATGGCTGGCGAGGAGTATATGGGTAAGTTCCCTTTCAAAAATGTCTATTTCACAGGTATTGTCCGTGACAAGTTAGGTCGTAAGATGTCGAAGTCACTGGGTAACAGTCCAGACCCCATCGAACTCATTGAGAAATTCGGAGCAGATGGTGTCCGCATGGGTATGATGCTATCCGCACCTGCAGGCAATGACATTCTCTTCGATGAGAGCCTGTGCGAGCAAGGACGTAACTTCAACAACAAGATATGGAACGCCTTCCGTCTCGTTAAAGGTTGGCAGGTGGCTGATCTTGAACAAGCAGAGGCAAGTAAGATTGCCGTCGCATGGTTTGAGGCAAGACTGAAACTTGTTAATGAAGAATTACAAGACCTATTTAGCAAGTATCGCATCTCTGATGCACTGATGACCGTCTATAAACTTTTCTGGGACGAGTTCTCCAGTTGGTATCTGGAGATGGTAAAGCCTGCATATATCAATGGTGAGGCACAACCTATCGACAAGATTACTTATGAGGCAACACTTCGCTTTTTCGATATTCTGCTGAAGATGCTACATCCCTTCATGCCATTCATCACAGAAGAACTTTGGCAAGCACTCTATGAGCGCAAGACTGGCGAGAGTATCATGCGTGAAAGTCTGAAACTTGACGTGCCTACTGCTACAGATAAGCAACTCGCTGCAGACATTGAACAGGTAAAGCAGATTGTTAGTGGTGTCCGCATGGTACGCAATCAAAAGAACATTGCACCTAAGGATGCTCTTGAGTTACAAGCAGTTTCCGCCAATCATTACGAGGCATACACCGCTGCCATTATAAAGATGGCGAATGTGAGCGCAATCAATGTTGTCAACGAGAAAGACGCAACCGCTTCTGCCTTTATGGTAGGCACTGACGAGTTTGCAGTTCCCCTTGGTAACATGATTGATATCGATGCTGAGATTGAGAAGCAGGAGGCACAACTGAAGCACATTGAGGGTTTCCTTGCCGGTGTGATGAAAAAACTCTCCAACGAACGGTTTGTTGCCAATGCACCTAAGGCAGTTGTTGCCTTAGAGCGTAAGAAGCAAAGTGACTCCGAAGAAAAGATTGCCGCACTCAAAGAATCTCTCGTAGCCCTTCGGGCACAGAAATAACGTCCAAATATAAAGATGGGGAAGCATCTGCTTCCCCATCCTTATTATATTCCTTATTCTATACTAACGAATTCTGTCTGCAGCCCTGACTAATTTCTCATCCGAAATAATCCCCTTACGAGCCATAAAAAGGAGAATTGCCATTACAGCAGGAAAAGCGGATGCCATCTCCAGACGGAAATTCGCGGCATCGGGAGCCAATTGCTTACTAACTACAATCATGGCAATATACCATAGTACAATCATTAATATATTAACCATACACAACCGCGCCTGCAAAGGTCTCCGCCTATATATAAATATGGTGCAAACACTCAATGTTGTGGACAAGAGCATCAGAATAAACAAAGGACATGGTATAAAAGTTGATGTTCCTTTCTGCCCTATAGCCCAAAGACTGAATACACGGTAAGTAGTTAACCCTTCGAATGACACCGTAGCAAGTTGCATACACAATGCAAGAATACCAAAAACGACGGCAAGGAAGAGAAATATCGTTTGTTTACGCTGTATCATATCCTACAGATGCTCTTCTTGCATGGTAAGGTCACGGGCAGGATCACGCCAGTATACCTTGTCCTCTATAAACTCCTGAGTAGCAAGCAGGGATGGCTTCGGGAGTTTCTCATAATAACGAGAAATCTCTATCTGCTCACGATTCTCGAAAACCTCCTCCAAAGAATCATTATAAGAAGCAAACTCCGCAAGTTTCTTGCTCAAGTCCTCTTTTATCTGCACACTAATCTGGTTGGCACGTTTAGAGATGATTGCCACACTCTCGTAGATGTTACCAGTCTCCTCACAGAGATCCATGATATTACGAGTCACTGTATTAACTGGTGCTTTTGATTTCTTGTAATCCATATCTTAATCTTTTGTTATTTTCTTACACTTTGCTATAAATTTCTCTGCTGTCTCACATTCCTTCGACTCAGGAAACTCGTTGAGGAAACCATAACACTCATCCTCCGCATCACGATAACGCTCCAAACGTCTCTCCTCAGAACTGTTTTCAGCGAGATAGAATTTGCTCTTCATAATCAACAGGGAGAACTTTTCTCGATTTTTGGCATAAGGATAGTTCTTCAACGCATTTTGAGCAGTAATAATACATGCCTCATAATTGCTTTCCGTATTGGCATTAATATTACCGAAGTAGCCACCGAGGTTGTAATACAACTGCGCTGACAGATACTCTTTCTGAACCAGATTGTCCTGCAAATCAAACAAACGCTCCTGAGCAATAGGTCGCAATTCTGAATCTGGGAAAATATCGAGAAACTGCTGATAGGCATTGATAGCGCCAATGGTAGGTGTCTGATCCAGACGTGGCTCCGGCGCACTTCTGTATAAAGACTGACCTACATAAAAAGAAGCCTGCTCAGCAAATAAGCCCTTGGGATAACTTGAGTAATACTTCTTGAAGGTAGAACTTGCCGTTTCGTAATCACGATTACAATATTGTGACATACCCAACAAATACAGACACTCCTGTGCATTGTCCTTTCCCTTCTGAAGCATCACTAAATCCTGGAGCAATGAACTTGCCTGCTGGAACTTACCCATGGCAAAACACTGCTTGGCATATTCGTACTTATAATCGTTATCCGCAGTCTTGTAAACCTTATTGAATTCTGTGGCGCAACTACTCAAAAGAGCCGCCATACAAAGTGTCAAGAGATTGCTTTTATTCATCCTATATCAAATTTGACGTGCAAAAGTAGTCATTTTTCCGCTAATTCCAAAGGAAAACGAACGAATTTTAGCAATTATCGAAGGATTATAACGTTTGTTACGAAGAAATTTTGTAATTTTGTACCTTATGAACTTCAAACTGACATCAAAATACAAACCGACGGGTGACCAGCCAGAGGCTATCCGTCAGTTAACAGACGGACTGAACAGAGGTGACAAAGCACAAGTATTGTTAGGTGTAACTGGCTCTGGAAAGACATTCACTATGGCGAATGTCATTGCAAACATCAACCGCCCTACCCTTATCCTTTCGCACAACAAAACACTTGCCGCCCAATTGTATGAGGAGATGAGAGGGTTTTTCCCAGAAAACGCAGTAGAATATTATGTCAGTTATTATGACTATTACCAGCCTGAGGCATACCTGCCAACCACAGATACATACATAGAGAAAGACCTTGCCATCAACGAGGAGATTGACAGGCTAAGGCTTCGTGCAGTAAGTGCTTTATTATCAGGAAGAAAAGATGTCGTCGTTGTATCTTCTGTTAGTTGTATTTACGGTATGGGAAGTCCTGTCGCACTACACGAAAATGTCATTGAGATTCACAAAGGACAGATTCTTGACAGAAATGCTTTATTAAGAAAATTAGTTGCCGCACTCTATGTTAGGAATGACATGGAACTTAAACGCGGATGTTTCCGTGTAAAAGGTGATACCGTCGATATTGCCATGGCATATAACGAAGTAGTACTACGCATTACTTTCTGGGATGACGAGATTGATACTATCGAAGAACTGGATGCCATGACAATGGACAGACTCGCCTCCTTCGAGGAGTATAAACTCTACCCTGCCAACCTCTTCATGACCTCTCAGGAACAAACCAATATCGCTATCCGTCAGATACAAGACGACTTAGTGAAACAAGTAGCATTCTTTGAGGAGATGGGCGATGGCATCAAAGCACAACGTATCAAGGAACGTGTGGAGTACGATATGGAGATGATTAAGGAACTGGGACATTGTTCCGGTATAGAGAACTACTCCCGTTATTTTGACGGCAGACAGGCTGGCGAACGACCTTATTGTTTACTTGACTTCTTTCCTGAGGATTACCTCATGATCATCGACGAGAGTCATGTCAGTGTTCCACAGATCGGTGCCATGTATGGAGGTGACCGTGCCCGTAAAACCAACTTAGTGGAGTTCGGTTTCCGCTTGCCAGCAGCCTTCGACAACCGCCCGTTGACATTCGAGGAGTTTAAGCAAATGACGAATCAGGTCGTTTATGTGAGTGCCACACCAGCCGACTATGAGTTAAGCGAAGCGGAAGGAGTCGTTGTGGAACAATTGATACGTCCTACAGGTCTTCTTGACCCAGAAATAGAAGTCCGTCCTACGGAAAACCAGATTGATGACCTAATGGATGAGATTCTGACCCGTGCGCATCGAAAAGAGCGTGTATTAGTAACAACCCTTACCAAGCGCATGGCAGAAGAGTTGAGCGAGTATCTGCTGAATCACAATATCCAGACAGCCTATATCCATAGCGAGGTAACTACCCTTGACCGTGTGAAAATCTTAGAGAATCTGCGCAACGGCACATACGATGTCCTTGTAGGAGTCAACCTGCTTCGTGAGGGACTCGACTTACCAGAGGTATCATTAGTCGCGATATTGGACGCTGACAAAGAGGGATTCCTCCGCTCCCACCGTTCTTTGACACAAACAGCAGGACGTGCGGCACGTAATATCAACGGAAAAGTCATTATGTATGCTGACACTATCACAGCATCCATGCAACTCACGATTGACGAGACGGCTCGTCGCAGGATGAAGCAGATGCATTATAACGAGGAACACGGTATTACACCCAAACAAATTGAGAAAGCCCTCAAACAAAGCGACTTACACCAATTCACAGAAAGCGAGGAGAGAGAAAAGCAGGCTCAGACTGCCTATATCAGTCCGATGGATCAGGGTGCGTTTGCCGCTGATCCGATTATACAACGGATGACCCGTCCGCAATTGGAAAAGAGCATTGCCGAGACGACCCGACTGATGAAAGAGGCAGCCAAGAAACTCGATTTCCTGCAGGCAGCACAATACCGTGACGAGATTATACGCCTACAGAAAGAACTCGAATTAAAATAAATTATCATAATTTATTAGGCTGTTCTATCATTATTTCGTACTTTTGCATTCAAATATATTATATAGAATTAGGATTATGAAGAAATCTGTATGGATGATGCTTTTGATGAGCATACCTATGATGAGTGTAGCCCAAAACACATGGGAAAAACAAGAAGTGGTGAAAGAGAATCCCGCCCAGGTTGTCGTGGCAAAACCTAACCCCGACCAGAAATACTTGCAAGGGGCTGTACCTGTTGTAGATGGAAAAGTTGTATTCAGCAAGACTATTGAGGCTCCAGGGAAAACGGCTTTTGAGATATACAATGTCATCGGCAAGTTTCTGCAAGACGAGACGCATGAGCCTAACCAACTTAACAGCCAGATAGTAAAGGCAGATACTACTGATTATGAACTGGGAGCCAGTTACGAGGAATGGCTGGTATTCAAGAGTAATGCCATATCATTAGATCGCACCCGTTTTTTCTATGTCTTAAAGGCTATTTGTCAAAATGGAAAGGCAACGATAGAGATGTCACACATCAAATATCTCTACGAGGAAGAGCGCAAACCACAGCGTTATAAGGCAGAGGAATGGATTGTCGACAAAGAGGCTGTCAACAAAAAATACACCAAGTTACTGCCTATTACCGGAAAGTTCCGCCGTAAGACTATCGACCGCAAGGATTATCTGTTTAATAAGATAGAGACTTTGTTGAAATGAGACTCCTTCGTAATATCCTCAACACGATTTTCGTAATTGGTGCCGCTGCCGGAATGGCAACCTACTATTGGGGCAGTAAAGAGACAGGTACCTATATTATTATTGGCGCTATGGCTTTCAAGTTTATCGAAGTCGTCGTGCGTCTACTTAAACTTGAAGACAAAAATTGAAGAAGCATCTATATACGCTGACACTCCTGGCATGTATGGCATCTGCTATGCATGCACAAGTGTATAACCAAATCGACGAGGATGGTTTCATTACCCAAAGGGATGAGAGTAACGGCAATTTCAATCCCAACCGTCGTGACTCCGTACAAAACAAGGAGATTCCACGTGGTGTCCATGTATGGACGGTGGACCGCCATTTTGGAGATATATGTCCCACGGAACTTGACACGATGCCCCATCTCTATCAGAACACTATCTTCAACACGGGAGTCTATGGTGAGTACAACACCACAGGCAACAACTATACCCCACGCCAAAGCCGTATATTCATCGACCGTCCACTGGCGGATGAGTTCTTTTTCACACAACCTTATGATTATACGACAAAGCAACCAGAGAATTTCCTGTTTGTCAACACATTATCGCCATACACTAATATCAGTTATGACAACTGTGGCAATAAGCAGAACGGTGAAGACCATATCGACGCTAAGTTTGCCATTAATGCAAATAAGCGGTTAGGTCTGGGGTTCGACTTGGATTACTATTATGCCCGTGGCTATTACCAGAATCAGAGTAACTCCCATTTCAGGGCAAGCCTGTTTGGTTCCTACATTGGTGACCGCTATCAGATGCATGCGCTATTTTCCACCTATCATCGTAAGTTAACAGAGAATGGCGGAATCACCGATGACAACTACATTACCCACCCAGAGAGTTTCGACGACCAGTTCAGCGAGGAAGAGATTCCCACCATACTCTCTAAGAACTGGAACCGTAATAACTCCATCCATTTCTTCCTCACTCATCGTTATAACCTTGGTTTCTACCGCAAGGTGAAGATGACGGATGAGGAGATCAAGGCTCGACAGTTTGCCGCTGCCTCGGCAAGAGAGAAAGAAGCAAGAGAAAACAAGAACAAGGAAGAGGACAGGAACTTAGGGCGTAATAGCGGGAAGATTGCAGGGGACATTCCTGGTGGTAGACCAGACAATGCGCGTATTGCTGGTGACCTACCGCAAAAAGGAGAAAAGCCTATCATGGAAGACTCTACACGTGTAAGAGTGGAATCCCAGCAGCAACTTGACAGTTTGATGGCTGCCCAGGCACTACAAGACTCCATCGACGCCACTATGAAACGAGAATATGTTCCCGTTACCAGTTTCATACATACCTTGAACATCAATAGTCACAGTCGTATCTATCAAGCCTATAATTCACCGACGGATTATTATCTGAACACCTATTATGATTATAATGATGAGGGGAAATATGGTAATGACTCTATCTACGACAAGACTAAAAGTCTTTCCATAAA
>FLNX01004406.1_pt1 | contig 27055 bp, 25 predicted proteins | sample 1140341 | NCBI WGS metagenome assembly FLNX01 (sample SAMEA3878208, study PRJEB12797) | bioreactor metagenome | biome: Moose rumen | place: Sweden | collected 2011-10 | reverse complement strand
ACAAATAACATAAAGAGACTTTATTATGAAAGGAATCGTATTGGCTGGCGGCAGTGGCACACGCCTCTACCCCATCACCAAAGGAATCAGCAAACAGTTGATTCCCATCTTCGACAAACCGATGATCTACTACCCTATCTCCGCGCTGATGCTTGCTGGCATCCGTGAGATACTGATTATCTCGACACCACATGACCTGCCAGGTTTCAAGCGGCTGTTAGGCGACGGCTCCGAACTGGGTGTACGCTTCGAATATGCGGAGCAGCCCTCTCCAGACGGTCTTGCCCAGGCCTTCATCATCGGCGAGGAGTTTATCGGTAACGATTGTGCCTGCTTGGTATTGGGCGACAACATCTTCTATGGTAGTGGATTCTCCGGACTGCTGAGACAGAGCGTGGAGAATGCCGAGAAACACGGACAGGCTACGGTGTTCGGCTATTACGTCAATGACCCGGAGCGATATGGCGTCGCCGAGTTTGACGCTGACGGCAACTGCCTGAGTATCGAGGAGAAACCTGTCAAGCCTAAGTCCAACTATGCGGTAGTAGGTCTGTATTTCTATCCGAATAGTGTAGTGGAGATTGCCAAGAACATCAAGCCCAGTGCCCGTGGTGAGTTAGAGATCACTACCGTCAACCAGGAATACCTGAAACAGAAGAACCTGAAGGTGCAGACCCTGCAACGTGGCTTCGCCTGGCTCGATACGGGAACACACGACTCCCTGTCAGAGGCATCGACCTTTATTGAGGTAATTGAGAAGCGCCAAGGCTTGAAGGTTGCCTGCTTAGAGGAAATCGCTTTCAAGCGTGGCTGGATTGACAAAGAGCAACTTCGTAAGATTGCCGAGCCCATGGCAAAGAACGATTACGGGAAGTACCTGTTACAGTTAGCAGAATAAGACAAAAGGCAGCGAAAAGGCTGCCTTTTGACGTTTTCACCTCCCCTTTTATCACTTTTTTACCTTTTTATTTGGCAGAAATAAATATTTTACTTATTTTTGCAGGCGAAATAATAAATATTGTTAATAACTTAAACTGATTGCCTATCGAACAAACTTCTACTTCAATTTAAAACGTTAAAGTATGAAGACATATGCAAACCGCACTGATGAGGAGTTAGCCCTTCTCTATACCGCGGGAGACAACAAGGCTTTTGATGAGTTATTAACAAGAAACCAGCAGAAGTTGTTCAATTATATCCTTTTCGTGGTCCGAGACCAAGATTTGGCGAATGATATATTCCAAGACACCTTCATCAAGGTCATCACGAGGTTGCAAAATGGGAAATACGCTGACTCCGGCAAGTTCTCGTTCTGGCTGACACGTATTGCCCATAACATCATTATCGATAAGTTCCGCCGCAGCAAGAGCGAACATATCATTGAGCCTAACGCTGATAATGACCTAAGTAATCTGAGTAACGACATGCTGACGGAAAGCAGCAGGGAGAGTGAGTATGTGAACACCCAGATTATGGACGACGTACGCCATCTGATGGAGGCGCTACCAGCCACACAAAGAGAGGTTGTCTATATGCGCTACTACCAAGAACTGTCTTTCAAGGAGATAGCGGAAATCACAGGAGTGAGTATCAACACCTCCTTAGGCAGAATGCGCTATGCCCTCATCAACATGAGACGTTTGGCAAAGCAACACCATGTCTTCTTGGATATGGAGATGTAACGATAATCGGGATATCGATTATCGAGAGAGTGCCCTGAGGTCGCGAATGGTCTGTTCTGGAGTAGGACTCTTGAACACATAACTGCCACTGACCAATACATCAACACCAGCCTTCACCAAGCGGGGAGCCGTCTCTGCTTGTACGCCACCATCCACCTCTATCAAGGTGTGATAGCCACTTTCATCAATCATCCGACGTAGTCGCTGCACTTTCTGGATGGTATTCTCAATGAACTTCTGTCCGCCGAAACCCGGGTTGACACTCATCAGCAATACCATATCCACATCACAAAGGATATCCTCCAGCATGGACACAGGTGTTGACGGATTCAATGTCACACCAGCCTTCATCCCTGCATCATGGATTTCCTGAACGGTGCGATGCAGATGGTCACATGCCTCGAAATGCACGTTCATCATCATAGCGCCTAACTTCGCCGTTTGCTTGATATACCGCTCAGGACGCACAATCATATAATGCACATCCAAAGGCTTCTTACACAAGGAGGCAACAGCCTCTAACACAGGAAAGCCAAAGGAGATGTTTGGCACAAACACGCCATCCATCACATCCAGATGAAGCCAGTCTGCATCACTGCGGTTAATCATTTCGATGTCGCGGTCGAGATGAAGGAAGTCGGCTGCGAGCAATGAAGGAGATACTTTCGTCATTTTTCTTTCTTTAATTCAGACCCTGTACCAAAAAGGTATTGTCTGGTTGTTTTACTGTTCTGTACATCCGAGCCATCTGTTTGATAAACAGGATTGTTGACTCACGTGGCTGAATTAAGTTCTCTTGAGTAGAAATTTGCATAGGCAATATATTTAAATGTTCCTACTCTTGAAACGGACAGCCTAATGGGTTTATTTTATTATTAACATTATTTATTTTATAGTGTACGACTCGATGTCTTTCATTCCGTTGAGGAAGTCACGTGCAGCCATTCGCTTTTTGCCGGCAAGTTGCAACTCCTCAATAGCAAGCCACTCGTCATGAGTAGCCACCAACAGCGATTTACCCTCCACAGCGACACATCCTTTCTCGGCATGGGTCTCTTTCCTCGTCTTCCGGGTCTTGAAGATTTTCAGAACCGTCTCTTTCCCATCAGGAGCAACAAGTGTTGTCCATGCGCCAGGATAGGGGCTCAGTCCACGGACGAAGTCATACACCTGTTTTGCCGTCTTCGCCCAGTCGATCTCACAAGTCTCCTTGAATATCTTGGGGGCAGAAAGCAAAGGGCTGTTGGCTACATCCTCCTGTGCCATACTGGCAGGATGACCATCGGCGGCAATAATCGCCTCTAATGTTTTCAGACAGATCTCTGCGCCAAGGCGCATCAGTCCGTCATAGACATACTCCACGTCAGCATCGTCAGGGATATCGAAAGGAAGTTGCATGATGATACGACCTGTGTCAATATCATGGTCAAGGAAGAAAGTGGTCACACCCGTCCGTGTCTCTCCGTTAATCACAGCCCAGTTGATAGGGGCAGCCCCACGATACTGTGGCAACAAAGCGGCATGCACGTTAAAGGTGCCATACTCGGGCATCGCCCACACCACCTCGGGCAGCATACGGAAAGCCACCACCACTTGTAGGTTTGCCTGATAAGCGCGTAATTGCTCCACAAAGGCAGGATCTTTCATCTTTTCGGGCTGCAACACAGGAAGTCCCTGGGACAGCGCATACTGCTTGACAGCAGACGGCTGAAGCACAGAGCCGTGACGACCTACAGGTTTGTCGGGCTGTGTCACTACCGCCACCACATGATATTGATTCTCCACTAATGCCTTCAGCGTCTCCACCGCAAACTCTGGGGTACCCATGAAAACAATTCTCAAATCGTTCTTCGTCATTCCTTTAATTTTTCATTCCTGACTAAAATCATGCACCATCTTACGATAGGCACTATACATTCTCTTTCGGGATATATATCCTTTCAGATGACGGTCCTCATCCAACACAGGAAGCCAGTCTGCCTGTGTCCGCTCAAAGGTCTTCATCACCTCCGTCATCGATGTTCCCTCATCCAACACGGCTGCAGGAGCCGTCATCAACTGACTCGCCGTGAAATGATGGTATAGTTCCGTACGGAACACGACATGGCGTATCTTGACGATGTTTATCTCACCCAACAGACTGCCAGCAGCATCCACCACAGGGAGCACATCATGACGGGAACGACTGATTTTATGCACCATCTGTCCTAATTCCATATCAGCATCTACCGCCTGATAGTCACGGTCAATCACGGAGTCCAGACTCATCAGTGTCAATACGGCATGGTCGGTATGGTGGGTTATCAGTTTCCCCTGACGTGCCAGTCGCATACCATAAATACTATGCGGCTCAAAGATGATAATCGTCAGATAGGCAAATACCGACACTATCATCAAAGGCATAAAGAGATTATAACCACTCGTTATCTCGGCTATAAGGAAGATGCCTGTCAACGGGGCATGCATTACTCCCGACATGACACCTGCCATGCCCAACAGAGCGAAGTTCTTCTCAGGGACATATACTCCTATCTGATGGATATTCCATAAACGGGAGAACAGGAAACCCGTAAAGCATCCTATAAACAAAGAGGGGGCGAAAGTACCGCCACAGCCTCCACCGCCATTAGTGGCACTGGTGGCAAAAACCTTCGTAAAGAGTACCAAGGCAAGGTAGCCTATCAGGAACTCATGATGCCCATAAAACAGGGAATTGTCTAATATCTGGTTCCAGTCTGCCTCCGTCTTTCCATTCAGCAACAGGTTAATGGCATGGTAGCCCTCCCCATAGAGTGAAGGGAAAAGGAAGATGAGCGTACTTAGAATGACACCGCCAATCAACAGACGGACATAAGGCTTGTCCTTGAACTTGGCGAACATATCCTCACAGACATTCATCGTACGGATGAAATAGAGACTGATAAGTCCGCATGTCACACCCAGCAGAATGGTGGCAGGAACACGCTGTACCGTCCAGTCGGAATCCAGATGAAAGGAGAACAGCACCGCATTACCACTAAATATATAGGTAAAGCAAGTTGCCGTCACACAGGATATCAGAATAGGCAGCAATGACGCCATCGTCAGGTCGATCATCAGAACCTCCAAGGTAAACACCAGTCCTGCGATCGGTGCCTTAAAGATACCAGCGATAGCCCCTGCGGCGCCACATCCCACCAGTGTCATCAGGGTCTTGCTATCTAACTTGAACAACTGTCCGAGATTACTACCAATAGCAGAACCCGTCAGGACAATAGGTGCCTCGGCTCCCACGGAGCCACCGAAACCGATGGTAATAGCGGAGGCTATCACCGACGACCAACAGTTATGCGACTTCAGTCTGCTACGGTTGGAGGATATCGCATAGAGAATTCGGGTGATACCATGCGAGATATTGTCCTTGACAATATGGCGGACAAATAGGGAGGTCAGATAAATACCTATCACTGGATACACCAAATACAACCAGTTATAACTCGTCACCGAGAACTGTCCAGTCAACAGGGCGACAATCTGGTTGATCATCCCATGCAGCACATAAGCGGCTATTGCGGAAAACAAGCCCACAAAGAAAGCGAGAACAAGTAAGAACATCCTGTCACTCACATGCTCTACCCGCCATTCATGCAGTCGTTGTAACCATGTCGGTCTGCCGTTATCTGTTGGTTGACGATCCATCTGATGCTATAACATTACTTTCTGATAATAGTGACCTCCCCGTTCTCCCTGAGACGGATAATACTGGATGGCTTATGAGGCTTGTGCTCCTGACGACGGCTCCAGCAGACATAGTCCACCGCTTCAATGATACGAGGGTCTATATCGCCATAGTTCTGTGCCGCAGGCTCCCCACTGATATTAGCGGAAGTAGAGACTAACGCCTTCTGAAACCGATAACAGAGTTCCTTAGAGAAAGGCTCCTGGGTAATACGAATACCGATACTCCCATCCTCCGCGATCAGGTTCTCGGCGAGGTTGATGGCACCATCGAGAATCAACGTGGTAGGTTTGCTATCACTCTCTTTCAGACTGTCTATCAACTGCCAGGCGACATTGGGGACATTCCTGACATAACGCTGCAAGCGGGCATCACTATCCACCAGACAGATGAGAGCCTTTGAGTCGTCACGCTGCTTGATCTCATACACTCGTCTCACAGCCTCCTCGTTAGTGGCATCACAGCCAATACCCCAGACGGTATCCGTAGGATAAAGAACCACCCCACCCTTTCGCAGTACCTCCACTGCATTTCGTATATCTTCTTCTCTCGTCATTAGAATTCTGATGTGAAATGGAACTTAATATGCTTGAAGTCCTCTTGCGCCATGGAGAGCACATAACCGGAGTCGGCAAGGAAGACATCACGCCCTTCCTTGTCTTTCGCCATATACTGATACTTACGCTTCTTGAAGTTCTCCAACTCTGCAGCATCGTCGCTTTCTATCCAGCATGCCTTGTACAGATGGACGGGTTCCCAACGGCATTTCGCATTGTACTCGTTCTCTAAGCGATACTGGATAACCTCAAACTGCAACTGTCCTACGGTGCCGATGATCTTACGACCATTAAACTGGTTGACAAACAACTGGGCAACACCCTCATCCATCAACTGGTCGATACCCTTCTGCAGTTGCTTCGACTTCATGGGGTCATCATTCTCTATATACTTAAACAGTTCGGGGGAGAAAGAGGGCAACCCACGGAAATGCAACTGCTCACCCTCTGTCAAAGTATCTCCTATCTTAAAGATACCGTTATCAGGCAAACCCACAATATCACCTGGCCAAGCCTCATCAATGGTACTCTTACGCTGTGCCATAAACTGGGTAGGTGACGAGAAGCGAAGTGTCTTCCCCTGACGGACGTGCAGGTAGGGCTGGTTACGCTGGAACTTACCACTACACACCTTACAGAAAGCAATACACGAACGGTGGTTGGGGTCGATATTCGCTGTAATCTTGAAGATGAAACCCGTAAACTTAGGTTCCTCTGGTTTCACCATACGCTCCTCTGCCTTCGTGTCACGAGGACTGGGGGCTATCTCTACAAAACAGTTGAGGAGTTCCTGTACACCGAAGTTATTCAGTGCCGATCCGAAGAAGACAGGAGCCACCTCTGCGGAACGATAGGTATTCACATCAAAGGCAGGGTACACACCATCCACCAACTCCAAGTCCTCACGGAGTTTAGCGGCATCCTGCTCGCCAACCCGCTCATCAAGGGTCGCACTGTTGATGTCGATTTCCACCTTCTCTGTCACGCGCTGTTTATCAGGCGTGAACAAATCCAGTTTCTGCTCATAGATATTATAGACACCCTTGAACTTGGCACCTTGGTTGATGGGCCATGACAAGGGGCGCACCTTGATCTCCAACTCCTGCTCTAACTCGTCTAATAAATCGAAAGGATCACGTCCCTCACGATCCATCTTATTGATAAAGATGATGACTGGTGTGTTGCGCATACGGCACACATTCATCAGTTTACGGGTCTGTGCCTCCACACCTTTTGCGCCATCCACCACGATAATGGCGGAGTCTACGGCTGTCAATGTACGGTAAGTGTCCTCGGCGAAGTCCTGATGACCTGGTGTATCAAGGATATTCACCTTATACTCTACGTCTGAGCCGTTGGGCGTATAATCAAACTCCATCACCGAGGTAGACACTGAGATACCACGTTGTTTCTCAATGTCCATCCAGTCGGAGGTTGCCGTTTTCTTGATCTTATTATTCTTGACGGCACCAGCCACCTGTATTTGTCCTCCAAACAACAGGAACTTCTCTGTCAGTGTCGTCTTACCAGCGTCTGGGTGCGATATTATCGCAAAGGTACGTCTTCTTTCTATCTCCTGATTCATAATTTCTCTATACAATCTTTCAAACTCTCTTCCCAATAAGGAATCTCAATACCATAGGTCTGTTTGAACTTGGTCTTGTCAAGCACGGAGTAATGGGGACGGTTGGCTGGCGTGGGATACTCTGCGGTATGCAAAGGGTTCACGTGACAAGTCCTAATCCCAGCAATACGATGAATCGCCTTCGTGAAATCATACCATGAGATAACACCCTCATTGGAGAAATGATAAACACCCGAGACAATCCCCTTATTAATAGCCGTCACAATGGCAACAGCAAGGTCACGGGCGTAGGTCGGCGTACCTATCTGATCGAAGATAACACCCAACTCAGGTTTCTCCTTTCCCAGTCGAATCATCGTCTTCACGAAGTTATTGCCAAAGGTGGAATAAAGCCAAGCCGTACGGATAATCATCGACTGCTCACAGAACTTCTGGACATTCAATTCACCAGCAAGTTTAGTACGACCATAGACACTGTTGGGACAGGTGTCATCTTCCTCGACATAAGGAGTATGGTGGGTGCCGTCGAACACATAGTCAGTGGATATCTGTATCATCCACCCGCCACGGTCCCCTATCACTTTAGCAAGATATGCGGGAGCCTCGGCATTTAGTTTCGTACAAAGTTCCTCGTTTTCCTCCGCCTTGTCGACAGCCGTATAAGCGGCACAGTTGACAATGCCGTCAATCTGGTGTTCCTCCACGAACTGCCTGATAGCATCCACTTTAGTGATATCCAATTCCTGTACGTCGGTATTAAACCATTGATGCTGGGGATTCTCCTTCTCCAACAACTGCATCTCATTACCCAATTGACCGTTACAGCCTGTTATCAATATATTCATCTTATTCAAATTCTAAGGGTTCTTGCTTGTCTTTTAAATAATAATCATTCAGCATACCGATGAATGTTGATATCTCCTTAACCGCATGCTGTGTCTCCAAGGAGATGTCTTTCTTCTGTAAGCGTAGCATCATAACTCCATAAAGAGAGTTGAAACAGGTTTCAATCTCATTCTCTTCCTTGTTGGCACCATGATTACGCAACTCCACGATATAAGGCAACACCTTATAATATTCTGAGTTATAGAAAGGAAATTTAGAACTGCCTAACAATTGGATATGCAACTCCTCCAACTGTTGCAGCACGACCTTATTAATCTGGATATGCCCTTTCTTACGGCATCCTTCCTCATTCATCATCCGAATCAGGTTACCAAACCAGTCTGCCTCATCCTCCTTCTGCTCGTCAGTATAATCGAAACGGTCGATATACTCACGACGAATACGGCTCAACGAACAGCCAAAGGCGCGGATGGTATCCTCTACCTGCCACATATAAAGCAGATACTCCGCTATATTCTTACGTCTTAACTCTTGTGCTATTAACATCGCTAAAATCTCAACAAGTTGGTTGTTGTACCTAATAACATAATGATGGAGCCAACTATCACCGCCACGCCAATAATCTGATTAATCAGACGAATACCGAACTCATCAAACTTCGTCCGTATCTTATCGACCAGCCATGTCAGTCCCCACCACCAAAGCAGGGCGCCACCCACAATACTCATAAATCCCACCACCATCTCGAAGGGATGGTTAGGAAGGACAAAAGCGAACTGGGCATACATCGCCAAAAACAGGAATACGATGAGGGGATTGGAGAAAGTCACCAAGAATGCCGTCCATGTGTTATACCACAAAGTACCTTTCTGTTGCCCAGACTGGTGCATCTTTTTGGTAGGATCCGTATGATAGGTATAAAATCCGAAACACAACAGCATCGCACTACCCACTATCTGTAAATAGAAACGGTTCTGGTCATTCGTGATGAAATCCATGACAAATGACATACCGAAACCTGCGATACCAGCATAGATAATATCACTCACAGCGGCTCCTACACCCGTAGCAAAACCATACCAGCGTCCTTTGTTCAACGTTCGCTGTACGCAAAGGATGCCTACGGGACCCATCGGGGCTGATGCTATCAATCCTATCAGAATGCCCTTAAAGATGAAATCTAATATATTAATAGGTACGTGAAACGGCATATCGAGTGCAAAATTAATAAAATTACACGAAAAGCGTCAGTTTTTTGACATAAAACTTTGCTTTATCATGCTTTTTTCATATCTTTGTACCTGCTAAAAGTCTAACATTCAAAAATAATAAACTATAAATTATGAACGACCAAGCAAACATTAAGCCCTATGTAATCGGCTTAGACTTAGGAGGAACGAACTCCGTTTTCGGTATTGTAGACGCCCGTGGCGACATCAAGGCAACGACTGCGATCAAGACCGGAGGTTATGAGAAAGTGGAGGATTATGTGAAAGCATCCGTGGAGGCACTGCAACCTATCATCGAAGAGATAGGTGGTATCGAGAAGATCAAGGCGATGGGTATCGGAGCCCCTAACGGCAACTACTATAACGGAACGATTGAGTTTGCGCCCAACCTTCCCTGGGCTCACGATGGCATCGTTCCGTTGGCAAAACTGTTCAGTGACGCTTTAGGTATTCCTGTTGCCTTGACTAATGACGCCAACGCCGCCGCTATCGGTGAGATGGTCTATGGTGTGGCTCGTGGCATGAAGAACTTCATCGTCATCACACTGGGTACAGGTGTTGGCTCAGGCATCGTCGTTAACGGTCAATTGCTTTACGGTCACGATGGTTTTGCCGGTGAGTTGGGACACGTCACTATGGTTCGTGGTGCAGAAGGACGCTCTTGTGGATGTGGACGCACTGGTTGCCTGGAGGCTTATTGCTCCGCTACTGGTGTAGCACGCACGGCACGAGAGTTGTTGGAGAAGACAGACCGTCCCTCTTTACTTCGTGATATGAAACCTGCCGACATCACTTCACTCGATGTTAGTATTGCTGCCGGCAAGGGTGACGAACTCGCCAAGGAGATTTATGAGTTCACTGGTCGTATGCTCGGAGAGGCATGTGCTGACTTCGCCGCTTTCTCCTCTCCTGAGGCATTCATCTTCTTCGGAGGTATGGTGAAGGCTGGTGACCTGATTATGGAGCCTATCAAGAAAGCCTATAACGACCACGTGCTCCCCATCTTCCGCAACAAGGCACAGTTCTTGGTAAGTGGACTTGACGGTGCTTCGGCTGCCGTCCTCGGTGCCTCAGCCATTGGTTGGGAGATTCAATAAATTCAGAGGAACATATTATGAAAAGAGGTTGGTGCAGGACGCTACCAACCTCACTTCATAATATAATGATAAGATAGTAGGCAATTACCCACAATGGCTTATCGGTGGCAAATATAGTACTTAATCAGCAGAAATGCAAATTTTTAACTATATTTTTTGCATTTTGCCTCGTTATCATGTGGATAAGGGAGCCTGTTTTCGATAAGCAAGACCTGTCACATGACAAAGCAACTGACCGTCTTGATTAGTGATTCGCACTTCCACCGCAGGTATTTTATGATGATTAAAGACCTCCACTGCCTCTGCCGTTAACACATCTCCTTCCCGAGCAGAAGAGAGATACATGATATTATTCTGAATACCGAAAGTCAATTGCCCCCGACTATTCATCACTGCCGCCAACGCAAGGTCGGCAAGTGTGAAAAGCGCTCCACCCTGACAGACACCTCCTGCATTCAGATGATCACGGGTTACGGTCATCGTGGCAACGGCACGCCCTTCACTTAACGATATAATACGGCACCCTGCGGCAGCGGCAAAGTGATCGTTGGTATTCAGAAATTGTTGAACATCCATCTTAATTCCATTACATTTTGTCGGCAAAATTACACTTTTTATTTCAAATCGTAAAAATAATTGCGAAAAAGTTTGCTGATTAAAATAAATATATGTACTTTTGCAGCCGTAAACATAAAAACTTCGAATATAAAATGACGAAAAGAATGAACGCATGGTGGTGGCGTAACTCGAGATTGAAATAGTCGCGGGGTACGATGCCATATATGTATTCATAGAAATAAAGAAGGGCTCGTCGTTAACGCGACGAGCCTTTTTAACGTCAAGGACAAAACATAACAAATCAGCATATGGAGAAATCATTTTTAGTAGACGAGAAAGGATTCTATGGAGAATTTGGCGGAGCGTATGTTCCGGAAATTCTTTATGCTACTGTCAAGAAGTTGCAAGAGGAATACCTACCGATTATCGAGTCGGAGGAGTTTAAGAAGGAGTATATGCAACTGCTTCGCGACTATGTCGGTCGCCCTTCCCCACTCTATTACGCCAAACGAATGAGTGAGAAATACGGATGCCAACTCTACCTGAAACGAGAGGACTTGAACCACACGGGTGCCCATAAGATTAACAACACCATCGGACAGATCCTATTGGCGAAAAAAATGGGCAAGAAGCGCATCATCGCAGAGACGGGAGCAGGACAGCATGGAGTAGCGACAGCCACGGTCTGCGCCCTGATGGACATGCCTTGCGTCGTGTATCAAGGAGCCTTAGACGTGGAACGCCAGCATGTCAATGTAGAGCGCATGAAGATGTTAGGGGCTGAGGTGCGCCCCGTTAAGACGGGCAACTGGACGTTGAAAGACGCCACTAATGAGGCTATCCGTGACTGGTGCTGCCATCCTACTGACACCTTTTATATAATAGGTAGTACGGTCGGTCCACATCCCTACCCTGATATGGTTGCCCGACTGCAAAGCGTTATTTCTGCAGAGATTAAGGAACAGTTACAAGAGAAGATTGGCAGAGACTATCCCGATATCCTGATGGCATGTGTTGGTGGTGGAAGTAATGCCGCAGGTACCATCTACCACTATATTGATGACGAGCGAGTAAGGATTGTCCTCGCTGAGGCAGGCGGATTAGGTGCTGACACAGGACACACCGCTGCCACTATCCATGCAGGCAGACTGGGTATTTTACACGGTGCCAAGACCCTTGTCATGCAGACCCCCGATGGACAAATTATCGAAGCGGAATCTATCTCAGCGGGACTGGACTATCCTGGTATCGGACCGATGCATGCCAACCTTGCCTCCCAACACCGTGCCACCGTTTATTCCATCAACGATGACGAGGCTGTGAAGGCGGCTTACGAATTAACTCGCATGGAGGGTATCATCCCTGCATTGGAGAGTGCCCATGCCATTGCCACCCTAAGCAAGATGACCTTCAAGAAAGACGATGTCGTTGTATTGACCGTCAGCGGTCGTGGCGACAAGGACGTAGAGACCTATTTATCACATAAAGAAATGGCTGGAGAATATGGAGACTTTTAAATACACAACAACATCCCGCACCATACTCGCTGACTTATACACCCCTGTCGGTGTCTATATGCGGCTGCGTGACATTTACCCCCAGAGTGCCTTGATGGAGAGTTCCGACTACCACGACAAGGACAACTCCCGGTCGTTTATCGGTATCAACCCAATCGCCTCCGTCGCCATCGGTCATGGGGAGGCAACCGTCAACTTCCCTGATGGTAGTCATGAGCAACATGCCATCACTGCGGAATATGGCACCGCTGAGGCGATTCACGTACTCATCGACCGTATTCAGGTGGAGGGGGAGTTTGCAGACTACTGCGGGCTTTATGGCTACACCTCGTTTAATGCCGTGCGCTATTTTGAGAATATCGCCGTGAAAGACGAGACCCAAGAGAAGAATGATGCCCCTGACATGCTTTACATCTTATATAAGGATATCATCGTCTTCGACCACTTCAATAATCAGTTGACGATTGTCAGCCTCTCCGAGAACGCTGACAACTCCGAGATCACCGAGATCCTCCGGGCGATGAACAAGGCGAACATACAAGCCTATGACTTTCATCCAGTCGGTGAGACGACCAGCCCTTTGACTGATGAGGAGCATAAGGCTAACATCCGCCGCGGCATCAAGCATTGTCTGCGTGGTGATGTCTTCCAGATTGTTCTCTCACGCCGCTTTATACAGAAATATGAGGGTGACGACTTCAAACTCTATCGTGCTCTGAGAAGCATCAACCCCTCACCATATCTATTCTATTTCGACTTTGGCGGTTTCCGCATCTTCGGATCTTCTCCTGAGACACATTGTCGAATCGAAGGTCAGAAAGCCTATATCGACCCGATTGCCGGAACGACCAAAAGGACAGGTGATGCGGAGAAAGACCGTGAGGGAGCGGAATATCTACGCAGAGACCCCAAGGAGAACGCTGAGCATGTCATGCTGGTTGACCTTGCCCGCAACGACCTGAGTCGTAACTGTCACAGTGTGAAGGTCGACTTTTACAAGGACCTGCAATACTACTCCCATGTCATCCACCTCGTTTCCCGTGTGTCTGGTGAGTTGGATGAAGGTGCTGATCCCATTAAGGCATTCATTGACACCTTCCCCGCAGGAACCCTGAGTGGCGCACCTAAGGTACGTGCCATGCAACTCATCAGTGAGTACGAGCCACATAACCGTGGCGCCTATGGTGGATGTATCGGTTATATTGGTTTAAACGGCAACCTCAATCAGGCAATTACCATCCGTACCTTCGTCTCCCGCAATAACGAGTTATGGTTCCAGGCAGGTGGCGGCATCGTGGCAAAGAGCAACGAGGAATATGAACTCCAAGAGGTTAACAACAAACTTGGTGCCCTCCGTCGTGCCATTCTCCTCGCAGAAAACATGTAACCCATTAAAACCAAAAACTCATCATGAAAATAGTCATCATCGATAATTACGACTCCTTTACCTACAACCTCGCCCATTTGGTCAAAGAGTTAGGCGCAGAGGTAACAGTCTATAGAAACGACCAGTTTGAGTTATCTCAACTGGAGCCCTTTAATAAGATTATCCTATCTCCTGGACCTGGCATCCCCTCCGAGGCAGGACTGTTATTGGATGTCATCAGGACATATGCAGACAAGAGACCTATCCTCGGTATCTGTCTGGGTCACCAGGCTATCGGAGAGGCTTTTGGCGGTAAGTTAGAGAATCTGACAGAGGTTTTCCATGGTGTTGCCACAGAGGGGACCCAGTTGGGCAACGACGAGATATTCTCCGGACTACCCTCCCGTATCACTATGGGACGCTACCACTCCTGGGTGGTAAGTAAAGAGAACTTCCCTGACAGTCTCGAAGTGACCGCCGAGAGTGACGAGGGGCAGATCATGGCACTCAAGCACAAGACCCTTAACATCCGAGGCATCCAGTTCCACCCCGAGAGTGTTCTGACTCCCGACGGACGCAAAATGCTCCAGAACTGGCTCTATCTATAGACTATAGTACCTATTAGTATCTATAGTCACTATAGTCACTATAGTCACTATAATTAAAAAAACATCAATATGAAACAGACAATGAAAGACATCCTCAATAGGATGCTCAACCACGAGGAACTATCCCGTGAAGAGATGAAGAACATCTTAATTGGTATCACACAAAGTGAATATCCCACCGAACAGATTACCGCCCTCCTGACGGCACTACAGATGCGAGGTGTCACCGTTGACGAACTGCTTGGCTTCCGTGACGGCATTCTGGAGACTGGTGTCCCTGCTATTCTCAACGCGGACCGCTACATTGACGTTGTGGGTACTGGCGGCGACCGTAAGAACACGTTTAATATCTCTACCACCTCTTGTTTCGTCATCGCTGGCGCTGGCTATAAGGTGGCAAAACATGGTAATTTCGCGGCGACCTCCGTATCGGGTGCCTCTAACGTCATTCAGCACCATGGAATCAAATTCACCGATGATATCGACAAACTGAACCGCAGTCTTGACGAGGCAGGTATCGTCTATCTTCATGCCCAACTCTTCGCCAAGGCTATGAAGTTTGTCGGTCCTATCCGCAAGGCGTTGCAGTTCCCAACTATCTTCAACCTCCTCGGTCCGTTGGTGAACCCCAGTCAGCCACAATGCCAATTGTTAGGGGTGGCAAACCTCGACCAGATGCGCTTATATAATAATGTGTATCAGAAGATAGGTATCGACTATGGCATTGTGAACTCCATTGACGGCTATGACGAGATATCTCTGACGAGCGATTTCAAGGTAACGACAAATACTTACGAGCGAATCTTCAGGCCACAGGACTTAGGTTTCGACATCGCCAAACCAGAGGAGTTAGTGGGTGGCGCCACTGAGGAAGAGGCAGCCGCTATCTTCGATGCCGTATTGGAGAACCACGCTCTTCCAGCCCAGAAGAACATTGTTCTTGCCAATGCTGCCTTTGGTATTCAGGTATTGGAGAAGGGACAGAAGTCTGTCGAGGAGTGTATTGAGATAGCACGTGACTCCATTGACAGCGGCAAGGCACTCGCCACCTTCAAGAAATTCGCTGAACTTAATTCATAATTACTATAGTTCCTATAGCCACTATACTCCCTGTCAAAAAAAGAAAAACTATGGACATCCTACAAGAAATCGTAGCCCACAAGCGCATAGAGGTGGAGCAATTCAAACAAGTCCTCTCGGAATCTGAGATTCACCGCCGTGTGGAGACTATCCTCGACTTCAGTGTACCATCCATGGCAAAAGCATTAGTGGAATCAACGTCGGGCATCATCGCCGAGTTCAAGCGCCGATCCCCCTCCAAAGGATGGATTAAAGAGGAAGGCAAGGCAGAGGAGATTCCCCTCTCCTATCAAAGCAACGGTGCCACTGCGCTATCCATCCTCACTGACGAGAAATACTTTGGAGGCAAGGATGAGTTTATCCGTACCGCCCACCATAGTGGTGTCCGTATTCCCATCCTCTACAAGAACTTCATCATCGATGAGTATCAACTCTTCCAGGCTCGTCTCTGCGGCGCATCGGCAGCATTACTGATTGCCGCTGACCTGACGAAAAAAGAGTGTAGGTCTCTTCTCCGAACAGCACATGAGTTAGGATTGGAAGTACTGTTGGAGATGCATGGTGAGGAGGAGTTGGAATATGCCGAACTGGAGCCCGATATGTGTGGTATCAACAACCGCAACCTCGGCTCGTTCGTCACCGATGTCAATAACAGTTACCACCTTGCGGAACTCCTCCCCCAAGAAGCCGTCAAGGTCAGCGAGAGCGGAATCTCAAACCCTAAGACGGTCTGTGAGTTGCGGGAAGCAGGTTTCCGTGGCTTCCTGATTGGTGAGACTTTCATGAAGACAGCCGACCCAGGCAAGGCATTAAACGATTTCATTTCTGCGATATGATAGTAAAAGTCTGTGGTATGCGCGACCCTGAGAACATACGCGCTGTCAGTGGACTCGACATCCAATGGATTGGCATGATATTCTGGGCAAAGTCCAGCCGCTATGTCAGCGAAAAGCCCTCTTATCTTCCCACTAAACAGAAGCGTGTCGGTGTCTTCGTGGATGCTGATATCAAGGACATTCTGGAGAAAGTGGAGGAATATGCCCTTGATATCATACAACTGCATGGCAAGGAGTCGCCAGACTACATCCGCCATCTCCGTTCTGCAAGTGGTGATGGTGTCGCCATTATCGTCAAGGCGCTGAATATTGCCACCAAGGAGGATTTGGAACAAACAAAGCCGTACATGGGTGTCGTCGACTATTTCCTTTTCGATACTAAAGCGAAAAAGGTTGGTGGCAACGGCACAAAGTTTGACTGGTCTGTTCTTTCGGAATACAAAGGCGCTACCCCCTTCATCCTTAGTGGTGGTATTGGTCCTGAGGACGCCGAGAATGTAACATCTTTCCACCATCCGCAGTTAGCGGGCATCGACCTCAACTCCCGTTTTGAGACTGCCCCTGCTTACAAAGATATCAAATTACTAAAGTCATTTATAAATACTATAGGCACTATAGAAACTATAGGCACTATAGAAACTATAGGCACTATAGAAACTATAGCCCCTATCCCTAAACCCAAAGAGCAATGAACAAAATCAATAAACTTTTCCAAGAAAGTAAAGACAAGAAGTTATTATCCCTCTACTTCTGCGCTGGTTGCCCCACCCTTGAAGGCACCGCTGATGTGATTAAGACCTTAGAGCGTCGTGGCATATCAATGATAGAAGTTGGTATACCTTTCAGCGACCCGATGGCAGATGGTCCTGTCATCCAGGATGCCGCCACCAAGGCGCTGAAGAACGGGATGAGCCTCCGTAAACTATTCTCCCAATTGAAGGACATCAAAGACGAGGTAAGTATCCCATTAGTCCTGATGGGCTACCTGAATCCCATCATGCAATACGGCATCGAGGCTTTCTGTCAGAGTTGTGTAGAAAGCGGTGTCAGTGGTGTCATCATCCCGGACCTTCCGTTTAAGGACTATCAAGACATCGTGAAACCAGTTGCCGACCGTTATGACATTCGTGTCATCATGCTGATCACACCTGAGACCTCAGAGGAGCGTATCCGCTTTATCGATGAGCACACCGATGGCTTTATTTACATGGTATCCTCTGCTGCTATCACTGGAGCACAAAAGAGTTTCGATGAGGCGAAACAGGAGTATTTCCGTCGTATCAACGCCATGAGCCTGCGCAATCCTCGTATGATAGGCTTTGGCATTAGCAACAAACAGACATTGGAGGCTGCACAGCAGAATGCCGCAGGTGCCATTATCGGTTCTAAATTCGTCACCTTGCTTGGTGAGAGCAAGGATGCTGACGAGGCATTAGACAAACTCTTCGCGGCATTGGCACAATAATAATATTCATTAAAAATTTGGCGTTTTACTCACTTATTCGTACCTTTGTCCCCAAACTACTAAAACAAAAGATATGAAGAGAGTATTTTCGTTGCTGATGTTGTGCCTTGTCATTGTCTCGGTACAAGCAAAAGCGTGGGACGAAGAGGAATACAAACGCATTGAGCAAAGTATTAAAGCACCAACCTTCCCACAGAAGGATTTCCTGATTACGAAGTATGGAGCAAAAGTCACGAATAGTGCCGCCAAGAACCAGAAGGCAATTAACAAGGCGATAATTGCCTGTGCAAAGAAGGGGGGCGGTCGTGTCATTGTCCCTGCCGGCACTTTCCAGACAGGTGCTGTCACCCTACTGAGTAATGTCAACTTGGTTGTTGAGAAGGACGCTGTCTTGCAGTTTGTCTTTGAGCCTGACCTCTACCCTATCGTCCCCACTCGCTGGGAGGGCTTAGACTGCCATAACCTCAGCCCTTGCATCTATGCCTACAAGCAGACGAATGTCGCTGTCACGGGTGAGGGAACGATTGACGGCAGTGGCTCTAATGAGACATGGTGGCCTTGGAACGGTCATCCCCGCTATGGCTTCAAAAAGGGAATGATCAGTCAGCGTGGCGGCTCCCGTGCACGATTGCTGAAAGCCGCTGAGGATGGAGTGTCCATGGACGAGCGTGTCTTTACCAAGGACGACGGACTGCGCCCGCAACTCATCAACTTCAACCAGTGTGAGAACATCCTGTTAGAGAACCTTACCCTGTTGAACTCTCCTTTCTGGGTCATCCATCCCTTGCTTTCTAAGAATATTACCGTCCGTGGTATGAAGATCATCAACGACGGCCCCAATGGGGACGGCTGTGACCCTGAGTCGTGTGACGGTGTGTTGATAGAGAATTGTTTCTTCAATACCGGAGACGACTGTATCGCCATCAAGAGTGGTCGTAACAATGACGGACGCTTATGGAACCGCCCCAGTGAGAATATCATCATCCGCAATTGTGAGATGAAGAACGGTCATGGCGGTGTGGTTATCGGCTCTGAGATATCTGGCGGCTGCCGGAATGTGTATGCAGAGAACAATGTGATGGACTCTCCCGAGTTGGAGCGAGTGGTACGTATCAAGACCAACACCTGCCGTGGTGGTGTGATAGAGAACATCAACGCCCGTAATATAAAGGTGGGTGTCTGCAAGGAGAGTGTGCTGAAAATCAACCTTGATTACGAGCACAATGAGGTATGCTGCCGTGGTTTCATACCTACCGTCCGTAATGTGAATATCGAGAACATCACTTGCGAGAAGTCTAAATATGGTGTTCAGATTATCGCCCTCGACTCTGCCTGCCATGTCTACGACATCAATGTGAAGGACTGTCAGTTCAATGGTGTCGAGGATGGCAACAGCATCAACGGACAGACTCGCGACATCCGTTTCGACAACCTGATGATTAACGGCTCATTAGTATTACAGGAGATGCCCTATAAGCATTATAGTGAGTGGCTCACCTATTCTGAGATGAGACGAGTGCCCAAGCCCTTCCTCCTCGACTTCTCCACCAAGCCCAAATGGAGTTACGTGATGGGTATCGAACTGGAAGGCATGCTTGACACTTATCTGCGCTATGGTGGCGAGGACATCTTGAGGTATTGCAAGGAATACACCGACACCATGATCTATGAGGACGGCTCCATCCGAGGCTATAACATCCTTGACTATAATCTCGACAATATCCGTACTGGGCATTTTGTAACCCGTATGTATCAGAAATACCCGGAGAAGAAAAACCTGCTTGCCATGCAACTCATGATGAAACAGTTGCAAGACCAGCCACGCACCATTGCCGACAAGGTCTTCTGGCATAAGGCAATCTATGCTTATCAGGTATGGCTCGACGGTATCTTCATGGGACTGCCCTTCCGTTGTCTCACGGCTCCCATTACCCTGAGTACTCGGAGTACTCAGAAAGCCATTACGGCAATCTACGATGATGCCGTCAACCAGTTGAAGATTACCTATGACCGCACGCTCGACCCTAAGACAGGACTTAATCGTCATGCCTATGACGAGACCCGCAAAACATTCTGGGCTGACAAAGTGACGGGACTCTCCCAGCATTGTTGGGGACGTGCCCAAGGCTGGTACACCATGGCGCTTATCGAGGTCCTTGACGCTATGCCTGAGGATTATGCCCGTCGCCCGGAGGTTATCGACCTGCTTACAAAAGACTTTGATGCCATCCTGAAATGGCAGGATAAGGAAAGTGGCTTGTGGTATCAGGTGATGGACAGCCCCGGCCGCCAGGGCAACTACTTGGAAAGCACCTGCTCCGCCATGTTCTCCTACGCCCTGCTGAAAGCATATCGTAAGGGATATGTTGGCGGGAAATATCGTGACGCAGGCATCAAGGCATATAAGGGTATGATTAGGAACTTTATCAAGATACATCCCGACAAGACCATCTCGCTGACCAACTGCTGCTCCGTAGCAGGTCTTGGTCCCGCCGCCACTCCAGAGGTAGAGGCAGCGATGAAGAAAATCAACCCCAAGGGCAGCGTCAAGGAGAACAAGAAGCGTGACGGTAGTTACGAATACTATCTCAGCGAACCCATCCGTGACAACGACGCAAAGGGCGTTGGTCCTTTCCTCTGGGCATCCTTGGAGATGGAGATATTAGGATATACTACCGAGAATATTAAATAAAATAAGGAAAAAGATATGAAGAAGTATTTATTGACATTCATAGCATCTGTCACCTCTATCTGCGCTATGGCACAGGCTCCTGCCTTCCCTGGAGCGGAAGGACACGGACGCTATGTGACTGGTGGACGTGGCAGCGATGGGAAAACCACCGTTTACCATGTGACCTCTTTGGGAGACACGAACACAAAAGGAACATTACGTTGGGCGTTATCACAGCCGGGCCCCCGCACTATTGTTTTCGATATAGGTGGAATTATTGAATTGAGTAGTGACTTAAACATTCCCGCAAACACCACTATAGCAGGGCAGACGGCTCCTGCACCGGGAATTACCCTGCGCTACCGTACTGTATGTCCTAATGGTAACAATATCATCATACGCTTTATCCGTATTCGCCGAGGAGAAGAGAAGAATGTCAACGATGGTGCGGATGCAGTATGGTGCAGGCATTTTACAGGTATCATCCTCGACCACTGCTCTTTCTCATGGAGCATCGACGAAGTTGCATCTTTTTACGACAACCGTGATTTCACTATGCAATGGTGTTCGGTGGCTGAAGGTCTTGCCAATCCCGGACATTCAAAGGGTGAACACAGTTATGGTGGCATCTGGGGTGGCAAGTGCGCTTCATTCCATCATAATTTTATTGCCCACGTACAAAATCGTGCCCCACGTCTTAATGGCGCACGTTACGGATGGAATGGGTATGATAAGACAAAATACAAGAATACCATTGATGCCGAGCGTGTCGACCTGCGCAACTGTGTGATGTACAACTGGGGGCGAGGCAACGGTGCTTATGCGGGCATGGGAGGCTACCACAATATCGTGAACAATTATTATAAAGCAGGTCCTGCCACCGCTAACCGAACACGAGTATTCCAATGCGGACATACAACAGGAGCCAATGCAGATGGGGGTAGTGCCATTGATCCTTCTAAGAAAGGAATTTACGGGCATTTCTATATCAATGGCAACTACGTGACAGCAGCCTCAACGCCTGCCAACTATGACTGGAACGGCGTCATCATTGATGATGGGAACAGCACTATTCAGGACACCATCAAACTGACCACTCCCATTGAGACTGGAGAAGTGACCACCCATACTGCGGAGAACGCATACCAGAAAGTACTCTCCTATGTAGGCGCATCTCTGCACCGTGATGCCGTAGATAATCGCCACATGAAGGAAGCGAAAAACGGCACTACCACTTATACCGGCTCTGCCACTACACAAGGTAACGGAAGTGCTATCACTCACTATCCTGGCATCATTGACTTTGTCAAAGACCAAGGAGAGTACACGTTGGAGACTACCAAACGTGCTTCCACATTCGATGCCGACAATGACGGAATGGCTGACGAGTGGGAACAACTCAATGGCGGTGACCTTGACCCTAACGGCTATGATCTTGACTCCACTAAGAAATGGTACACCAATCTGGAGGTCTATCTGAATAACCTCGTCGAGGATATCATGATTGCAGAGAACAAAGACGCTGTCACTACCGTTGACGAACACTATCCTGTCTGCGAGAAACTGCCGACAACAAGCACGGGTGATGACACTGGCATCACCACCCCCGTCATCATCAAAAGCGATGGCAACATCTACAACCTCCAAGGTCAGAAAGTGAACGATACCTATAAGGGTATTGTGATTAAGAACGGACAAAAGTATTTACGGAAATGAAAAGAATAACCATCATGAGTTGCCTCGCCTTGATGTCGATAGGCTCTTGGGCAACGGAGTATTATGTATCACCGACAGGATCAGGCTCTAACTACTCGAAGTCTTCCCCAGGCAAGTTGACATCGACAGTGATTGGGAAACTACAGGCTGGCGACGTGCTCTACCTGATGGGAGGTCAGTATGACTTCCAGAACTCGCTGAGCATCAACCGCAGTGGTACCGCCGACAAGATGATTACCATCTGCCCCTACAACGATGAGCGTCCTATCCTCGACTTCCGTCAGGAGGCAAACAAGACGAATGGTGTCAAGGTAGGAGGCAGTTACCTGCACATCAAAGGCATCACCATCCGTTATGCTGGTTATAAGGGCATCTGGCTGGAGGAGTCAAAATATTGTGTCCTGGAGCAGTTGGACGTATATGGCTGTTGCAACGCTGGCATCCAATTACGCAGCGGTGGTTATAACACGGTCGTCAACTGCGACTCACACGACAACTTCGACTATCAGGATAATGGTGGCAATGCCGACGGCTTTGCCGATAAACAAGGAAACGCCTGCCCTGGTAATGTCTATATCGGTTGTCGCTCATGGAACAACTCCGATGACGGATGGGACTCTTATGGACGCACCACTAATGGTACACCGACAGTATATATCAACTGCATCACCTACAATAACGGTCCCGCCACCTTCGACCTCTCAGAACATCCTCGTGTCTTAGGCAAGGACGCTAATCTAAGTTGTTTCTCTGGTAAGGACTTGAAGAACTTCGCCAACGGCGGTAACCCCAATGGCTTCAAGGTGGGCGGCAATGGCACCAAGCATGACGTGGAACTGTATCGCTGTCTTGCCGTGGGACATCGTAAGAAGGGCTTCGACCAGAATAACAATGCCGGCAATATGAAGGTCATCAACTGTACGGCATACGATAACGACATCAACTATGGCTTCGGCAACGTCCAGTCTTTCACACTTGCCGTCTATAACAACATCAGCCTGTCACCACGTAGCAGTCATTGGAAATGCAGTGACTCTGGTACGACCACACAACAGCATAACTCGTGGAATGGCGACAGCAAGCCCTGGGCGGCTTCCGAGTCAGACTTCGAGGGGCTGGATATCGAGAGTATCATCAATGCTCCACGCAACACTGACGGCTCTTTGGCAGAGAACACCCAGTTCCACTTGAAGAGCACTGCCACCCATATGATTGACCAGGGTGTTAGTTATACCGACTTCAGTGGCGATAAGATCAGCGACTATGTATCCTATAAAGGTACTGCCCCGGACCTCGGCTGCTATGAGTATGACTCTTCCTCTGCCATCGATGCCGCCACTGTCAAAGGCAGCGACCTGAATCCCAACATGCCCCGCTATAACATCAAGGGACAACGGGTAGACGACACCTACAAAGGCTTAGTCATCCAAGGAGGTCGTAAGTACATTCAGAAGTAAGAGATTGAGCCATCGTATTGAGGGCAAGACACATTTGACGAGTTAATAAAAGACGTTCGTTCTGATGTGCCCACGGAGCAAGTATTAACAGTCTCCCTGCCGCACAAGCCTCATAGTATTGATGACCAGGCTTAGAAAAAGCATTGAATCCCCATGGAGTGAGGAAAACAAGAGGGTATCGGGCATCTAAAACTGCCCGCATTATAGTCTGTTCCCCTTTGGAGATGGCGGGCGACACAAGAATAGCGCCATCAGAAGCCAAAGCAAGATAGCGTTCCACTTCCGTTTTAATTTGCTCGTCTGTTAGACTACGGCTTAGTTGTACTTGCACTTTATATGGATGTTGCAATAGAAAACGATTGCCAATAGCGGCATAGGACTGTTTAGCAACCTCCACATTGAAACGGACACGGAAATAATCAGGATAGGCTCTACGAATGGCAAGCCTGCGAGGGTTCTCATATAGATACCTGTTCCAGTTTGCCAGTTCACTCCGTCCAGAAAGGATATGGTCATTAAAGCCCTGTGCCCATAACTTTACTGGTCCCCCCTGCCCTATGTAGGTGCCGCCCTGTTGTCTTTGCTGCGACAATGCCGCAGCAGAGGGGACAGAAAGTACCAAATCCCTATATGCCTTGTTACAGCCAACCTTAAAGCCATTAATAACCTGCCCAAGATGGCAATCCATCTTTTCCCTAACAAAAAGAATACCATGCAGATGGTCTGGCATTATTTGCAGCCTTACTGCCCGTATTTGAGGATGGTAATGTTCTATATTTATCCAGCATTCTCGGACTTTTTCGCCCAAAGGCGTGAGTTCCACCCTTGGGGTTTCTTTGCTGCCGTCAGGGGCATCCACTTCGCCCACCAGTTTCCCTAATATAGGGCGACGTCCCTCTATAGTCATAGTAATCAGATAAATACACCTTGACTCATAGTCATGTCCTATGCGTCGCCTAAGCATTGATGGTTTCTTCTCGCCTGCAAAAGGTTTATGCTTCTGATATTGCTCCCAATCCATTCTGTGTGCAAAGATAGTGCAAATTGAGCGAAAATGCAAATATATTTGCAATTTTCCGAGATGCAGCCTATCTTCGCTTTGTTTTGCAAGGCAAATTTAGGAATTATTCTTGAATCCTCCAAATAAATCATCAAAAAAGGTGGAACTCGTTGGAGTCCCACCTTAATATCACTCAAGTATATTCAATTATTTTTGAATGTATTTCTTACCGTCCTTGATGACGATACCCTTATAGGTCTCGTTCACCTTCTGACCTGCGAGGTTGTAGATAGCACCGTTAACAGACTTGGTGTCAGCAGCCTTCACGCTCTGGATGCCAGTTGGCAGGTCGGCATTGATGCTGATAGCCTTACAACGATAACCACCTGCGGTCTCCTTTACGCGTACTACCTTGACACCATCCAGAGTCTTAATCATGTCCTCTGTAACAGTGAAGGAGAACTCTTTCCAAACATATCCTTCCGCATCTGCGTCATCATTTTCCTTGTCTTTCTTAGGAAGTGTCATCTTAGTGGTTTCAATCAGGTCATTGCCAGATGATGGAAGAACACCGATAGTGGCAGCCGTACCACCCTTTGCGGCAACAACCATCTTAATCACGTCATCCACTTTCGCATCTTTGAAAATGACTACACCGTTCTTTCCACCGAATTCTACAGAACCTTTGTCGGTAGTTTCATCATCGTTCACGTTGACAATAAATACCTTTTGTTTGTCGTTACCGTTAGTGATGGTAAATACAACATCGGGAGCCGTATTCAATGTGAACTGCAATTCTTCACCACCCTTGATGTCATAAACATTCTTCGTTTCTGTAGACTCAGTTGTGTTCTTTGTAGCATTTTCAACAGTAAAGTCACCAGCCTTCATCTCTGCGTAGTTGATAGCCATTGAAGTGCTCTCTTCGCCACCTTCATCAGCACCTTGCTTTGTACGTGTAACGCTCTGAACCTTTATGGTGTATGGATATGTAGCATCTGCAGATGGAGCCTTCATGTAAATCTTTGCAAGGTTCTTTGCTGTGAATGTTGCAGCATCACCCTCACCAGACGACTGACCGCAAGTTTCGGGGCTAATGGTAAATTTGATTTCAGTCACACCCGCATCATAGTTCAGCCAGTTAAAGCCACTCTTTTCATCATCCAGTTCTATCATCAAAGGACCAGTTGTTGCCTCTTCAAATTCGATAACATAGTCATAAACATCTGCATTCTCTCCATCATTAGCATAAGTCTGATGACTTCCATCTTCTCCAACTATCTCAAGACCGCCATATTGTCCTTTATAGGTAATAGACATAGGCAATGCAGCAGGATATACAGTCTCTTGCTCTCCCGTTACATCCACACCCCAAAACTTACCACCAAAAGCGGCATCTTCGGTTGTTCCATCACGTTTTACCCATGTGACTTTCTTAATAACCACTTTTGCGTCTTTTGCTTTTGCTTGAAGATTGAAAGTAGTAATAGTACCTGTCTCATCTTTAAAATCTCCCTCCAACACTGTAGCATCTGCTTCTAATGGAGAATATGTGTTGAGGCTTTTGGGATCACCTTCGATCTTAAGTTGGAAGCCTTGGTTCCCATCAATGTCAGCCGTGCCAAGTACATAGTCGCTGTATTCAACTATGAAGCCTTTATAGACAGTCAGATCTAAAGACTTATTTGTGAGTTTATACTCACCCCACTGAGAATTGGCATTAACAGAAATCTCACCAGTAATTGCTACACTACGAGTTCCAGTAGTTTCATAGTTCCAAGGATACTGGTCAACCGCAAAGCCTAATTTCTCCGTTTGTGCATTTGCACCCACTGCCATCAACGCAGCAGCAATCAGAGTAAATAATTTTTTCATAAGCGTTTAATTTTAATTGTTTGGTTAATATAAAAAGTTTGTTTGTAAGTTTCCGTCCGTGTGTCCACCTCTTGGCGGGAGGGGGATATAACACGTTGCAAAAATAGGAATAATTCTTGAATCCTCCAAATTTTTCCTTATAAAAATAAAGAGTGTGGTAAAATATACCAATAAATTGCTAAAAAAGTATTA
>FLNX01000153.1_pt1 | contig 27111 bp, 21 predicted proteins | sample 1140341 | NCBI WGS metagenome assembly FLNX01 (sample SAMEA3878208, study PRJEB12797) | bioreactor metagenome | biome: Moose rumen | place: Sweden | collected 2011-10 | reverse complement strand
AAAAAAGTCGATAATTGTTTGGAGGAATAGAGAAAAATGCCTAACTTTGCAGCAAACTACAAAACAAGATGAGTGATGACATATCTCAATCAGTTTCACAAAGAGGCCGTAGAGAGGAAATTGCGGAAAATAGAAGAATCTATGAAGTCGCCGATGAACTCATTAGACGCAGCCAACTATATGAAGCACAACTTCGAGATGGCCAAAAACATGTAAGTCGTTTCGAAGCGGAACAGCGTGCTGCGGAACAGTACGCCAAGGAAAATGGCAAGTGGGTTCCCATGCACGAAGTCTTTGACTTGGGTACACCTGGGCCAAGCGGAAATGAGAACGACACCTATGTTTCCAACGACATTGTTTATAAAGTTAACAATCTGCTGAATAGTGGCAGTATCGTGAAGTTGTTGGAAAAGATTTCTTTGCACAACATTCTATTTTACGACACTTTCTACACCCTCTATGGTTTCACAGGCTTTGACGGACGTACCGTCATGCCTATCTTACAGCAGCGTCTTGTAAAGAATGCTGTTCTGGCAATGCCCATAGAGATTGACACCTATATGGCCGCCATTGGATTTACGAAGATAAACAACGAGGGACGCTATGCCAACGTCGACTATGAAGTATGGGATGTCGTCCCTCGCAATGTTCTGAAAGACAACGATGGCGACATCTACGTCATAGATGCAGAAATAAAGATTCTCTGAAAAAAAGTTCAAGACTGTTCCACGATTTGAAACAATCACCCCCTATCTTTGCACCATAATTCACTAAAACTGTAGTATTATGGACAAGTTGATAGATCTCGGAATGACAAAACTCTTCCAGTTAGCAGAATATGTATGTGGTAAGTGCTCGCTCGAAAAGGGCGAGCCTGCTACCACACAGCCACAGCAAGTAGCTCCAACCATCCGCTTCTCGAACGAGGACAAGATGGTGGAAGGAGAGTTGGTCAAGTGAGAGATACCATTTTTTACATGTTCTTCTCTTAAATAATGTGTAAATTTGTGGCAATTCGTTATATTCTCAGGAGAAATTCGTAATTTTGTAGCGATATTACACACCAAGTAGTATGGCTGACGACTATAACATATTACAAGAGAACGAGAAGCGATATCCGAGGTTCAACGGCTTTGGAGAGATGCTGTTCTGGTCATATGCTAACTTGCAGATGCTGTGTGCTGCCATCAGCATGGGGAAGGCAAAGTACGACCGCTCGTGCTATATGGTTCGTGCCAAGGCTTTCAAGGCATACAAGGAAGGGCGGTGGAATATCCATGACCTGTTTGAGAACAACATTGCGAAGATGAAGTCTGACAGTGTCTGCTGGTACTGCGGCGAGGTGTATGAGGATAAGTCTCAGTTGACCGTTGACCACGTGTTCCCTCGCAGCAAGGGCGGCACAAACGATATGGACAACATCATCATGGTGTGCAAGCATTGCAATTCGTCGAAGCGTGACACCGACTTGCTGGAGTGGTACTTTGAACATCGACGTGAGTTCCCGCCAGTTCCGATACTGGTTCACTACCTGAAGCAAATATATTTGTATGCAAAGGAGAACAACTTGCTTGGTAAGCATCGTGAAGAGATGGAACAGATGCAGTTGCCTTTCAATTATAGATACATTCTGCTTGACTATCCACAACCAGAGTATTATCAATAAGGAAACTAAGAACAAAAAATATGAAGACAGATAAACAAATAGCAGTTGCAGCAGCGGAGTTCGCAGAGCGATGGAAGGAAAAGGGCTATGAGCGTGGCCAGAGTCAGTTGTTTTGGGCTGACTTGCTGACCAATGTTTATGGTGTAGAGAACCTGTTGGATTTTCTTCGCTACGAAGAGCAGGTGGAATCTATGGTGGACAGCACGAATTTCATAGACGTACACATTCCATCGACAAAAGTGCTTATTGAACAGAAATCTATCAACATAGACTTGCGCAAGCCTATCAAGAAAGGCGACGGATATATAACACCATTCTTGCAGGCAAAGCTTTACATTGTAAACATGCCTCAGAGTCAGCATCCCAAATGGGTGGTTACATGTAATTTCAAGTCTTTCCTTGTTTACGACATGAACCAGCCGAACAGCGAACCGGAGGAAATATTGCTGGAAGACTTGGGAACGGAATATTATCGTTTGAAGTTCCTTGTTGATGCCCAGAGCGAACATGTCAGCAAGGAGATGGAGGTGTCGATGCAAGCTGGCGAGATAGTCGGCAGAATCTACGAGGCACTTCTGAAGCAATACGATGACAATTCGCCAGAGGCCCTTCGCTGGCTGAATATTCTTTGTGTCCGCATTGTGTTCTGTCTCTATGCCGAGGATGCAGGCGTGTTTGCCAGAGACCAGTTCCATGACTATCTTGTCAGTTACGACACAAGGGATATGCGGAATGCGCTTATTCGTCTCTTTGAGGTGCTCAACACACCGACAGAGAAGCGCAGCCGCTATCTGATGGACGACCTGAAGGCATTTCCATATACCAACGGCGGCCTGTTCGAAGAGGAGATAGAGATACCGCAATTTACAGACGACCTGCGTCAGGTGTTGTTGTCTAACGCCAGCCTCGACTTTGACTGGAGCAAGATTTCGCCTACTATCTTTGGAGCCGTTTTTGAATCGACACTGAATCCTGAAACACGGCGGTCAGGAGGCATGCACTACACCTCGATTGAGAATATTCACAAGGTCATAGATCCGCTGTTCTTGAATGACCTGCGGCAAGAGTACGATGTCATATTGGAAGAAAAAGTAGAGCGCACCCGTCAGCGCAAACTGGATGAGTTTCAGATGAAACTGGCCTCGCTGACCTTCCTCGACCCTGCTTGCGGTAGCGGCAACTTCCTGACAGAGACCTACCTCTCGTTGCGTCGTCTGGAGAACGATGTCATCCGTGCTAAATATCACGGGCAGACCATGATGGGAGCCTTTGTGAATCCCATCAAAGTCAGTATCCAGCAGTTCTATGGCATCGAGATCAATGACTTTGCGGTCACTGTAGCAACGACGGCCCTTTGGATTTCAGAGGCGCAGATGCTGGCAGAAACGGAACGTATCGTGCAGCAGGAGATAGACTTCCTGCCGCTGAAACCCTATCATAATATCCGCGAGGGTAATGCGCTGAGGATGGACTGGGATGTGATAGAAATTCCGTCGAATATCCCTACCATCTATGCTAATAATGTGCATCTGATTGTAGAGCCTGAGCCGATGGTGGCCAGTGAATCAGTTGTAGAGTACGACGAAATAAATGTGGTGACCAAGCGCTTCGATGGCAATGCAACGCCAAACACCAATCGCTACCAGGTTCACTATGATTACATCATCGGCAATCCACCGTTCATTGGTGCAAGAATGATGGCGCAGGGCAGTTCTCAGAAAAAAGATGTCGAGAATCTATTTGGGAATATAAAAGATGTTCAAGACCTCGACTATGTTTGCTGTTGGTACAAGAAAGCCGCTCAGTTAATGCAACGTTCTCATACAAAGACGGGCTTCGTCTCGACCAATAGTATCTGCCAAGGGGCGCAGGTACCCATTCTTTGGAATGTTCTCCTTAATGATTTCCACGTACATATTAACTTCGCTTATCAGACATTTAAGTGGAATAGTGAAGCCAGCGAGAAAGCTGCTGTTCATTGTGTTATCATCGGCTTTAGTACAGATGAGGTGAAGAACAAATATCTGTTCACCTCTGGAGGACAAATGCTGCAGGTTAGCCATATCAGCCCTTACCTCTTTGAAGGTGACGACACGTTTGCTGTTAGCCAGAAAACGCCACTTTGTGATGTTCCTCAGATGAACTTTGGCAACCAGCCACGTGATGGAGGTCACTTCGTATTATCAGAAGAGGAAAATGAATTGTTGATTCAACAAGAGCCTTCAATAGCAAGGTGGATACGTCCTTATATAGGTGCAGAGGAATTTATCAAGCAGAAGTCGCGTTATTGCTTATGGTTGCGTGATGCTCAGCCCGCTGACATCAAGCAAAGCAAGATACTCTATGAAAAGGTGCAGGCTGTACGAGAATTCAGGTTGGCCTCTTCTGCCAAGACCACTCAGGGGTACGCAAAAGTGCCGCATCTGTTTGCGCAGATAACTCAGCCGGAAGGTGTTGATTATCTATTGGTGCCTTCTGTTTCTTCTGAACGTAGAAGATATGTGCCAATAGGATTCATGAAGGCTGATGCCATTTCTTCAAATGCCGTTCAGATAATCCCCAATGCCACGCTTTATCACTTTGGAGTACTCACGTCCAACGTCCACATGGCTTGGATGCGTGTTGTTTGCGGCAGGTTGGAAATGCGATATCGTTACAGTAAGGAGCAGGTCTACAACACCTTCCCTTGGCCAACCCCCACTGAGGCACAAAAGGCAAAAATAGAACAAACAGCGCAAGCCATTCTTGATGCGCGTGCTAAATATGCTGGCTCTTCTCTGGCAGACTTATACGATGAGGTCACGATGCCTGCCGACCTTCGCAAAGCACATCAGGACAACGACCGAGCCGTGATGCAAGCCTATGGTTTCCCTGTGAAGTCCACCTTTACAGAAAGTCAGTGCGTGGCCGAGTTGTTCAAGTTGTATAAGGAAAAGACGAAATAGTTTTGCTAATTCGGAATAATTGTTTAATTTTGCAATCAAAATAGAATGAAAGATGACATATTTGAATCAATTTCACAAAGAGGCAGTGGAGAGGAAACTCCGGAAAATAGAAGAATCTATGAAGTCGCCAATGAACTCCGTAGACGCTGCCAATTATATGAAGCGCAATTTCGAAATGGCGAAAACAATGTAAGCCGTTTTGAGATTGAACAGCGGGTAGCAGAGCAGTACGCCAAAGAGAATGATATTTGGCTACCTATGAGTGATGTGTTTGACCTTGGTATTCCTGGACCAAGCGGGAACGAGAACGACACATACGTTTCGAATGACATTATCTACAAAGTGAACAATCTGCTGAATAGTGGCAGCATTCTCAAATTACTGGAGAAAGTAGCCATGCACAACGATTTGTTCTACGATACCGCCTATAGCCTTTATGCATTTACAGGGTTTGACGGAAGAACCATCATGCCCGTACTCAAACAGCGATTGGTTAAGAATGCCAAGCCAGCTACGACCATTGAGATAGACACATATATGGCGGCTCTTGGCTTTCAAAAAATCAGTAGTGAGGGACGTTTTTCAAACGACAAATATGAGGTGTGGGATTTGGTTCCAAGAAACGTCCTGAAGGATGCCGAAGGTGATCTGTTTGTTATTGATGCCGAAATAAGGTTAACTATTGGATGAAACTTATGGAATACGGAATAGTTTATCTTTTAATCAGTCAACAGATATGAAAGGAACAGCATCTTATTTATTAGAATTTCTCGAAGGTTCCAGAAAGAGATTCATCATACCAGTTTATCAGCGTAACTACGACTGGAAGCGTGAGAACTGCAAACAACTCTTTGACGACCTTGTAAGTGTCATTAAAGAGGGAAAGTCAACTCATTTCTTTGGCAGTATTGTGTCTTATGCACATAGTAAGGATGAAGTGGTACTGATTGATGGTCAGCAACGAATCACAACTATTTCACTGATTCTTATTGCTATGATCAATGCAATGAAGAGAGGTGCATGTGTTCCTGAAGATTCAAGGCTGGCAGAAATATTAGAAGATACTTATATTGTTGATAAGTACAGAAGGGATGAGCGCAAAGTAAGACTTAAGCCATTCCGCGATGACTGTACGGCTTTTGATCGGCTAATATATAATGAGGAGGAAGAGTATATCCAAGAATCAAAAGTGACAATCAACTATAAATACTTCTATGATAGGATAGGTAGTGGTAATGAGTTGGATGGTTTTGTGAGAAACTATCTGACCATTAAGACTGGTGCAATTCCTAATCTGAGAAGAATATACTTCTCTTTCAAGGACTATACTAAGCGCTTTGAGAATATTGAGGAGGTTTTGGAAGATATGTTGGTTTACGCCTTATCATATCGTGATATCAGAGAATTCCAAATAGGTGAAAGAGATACCAATGAAATAGTCAAGCGTCTTGATCTTCTTGATATGACGGTTGCATATCCTTTCTTAATGGCATTTTTGGTATATGCAAAGGAGGTGGATTTGCCTGCAACAGAAATATTCAAGGTTTTCTCCTGTATAGAAACCTTTATCTTCAGACGTCTGATGTGTGACCTGCCCACCAATGCTCTAAATAAAATATTTGCTACTCTCCATATATCAGTCTTGAAGAATAAGAAAGATGCGGATAACTATTCATCCGTCATGATTTATATTCTCGAAAGCAAGAAACTGTCAAGTTCATTCCCCAAGGATGAAGAATTTATCAATGGATTCACAACAAAGAAAGTCTATTCTATGCAGGCCAAGAATAAGATGTACATCTTTGAAAGACTGGAGAATGGCAGCAGCGTAGAGAAAAATGATGTAGTGGGAAATATCGAGCAAGGCATATTGACTATTGAGCACATCATGCCTCAGACGCTTAATAATGCTTGGAAGCAAGAACTTGGATTGTACTGGGAAAATATACAAGAGAAATGGCTACACACGATTTCGAACCTTACTCTTTCTGGATATAATATCAAGTACAGTAACAGACCGTTTGCTGAGAAAAGAGATATGGAGAACGGTTTTAAGGAAAGTGGTTTGAGAATGAATCATTATATCGCTCAATTTAGCAAATGGACAGAGGAAGAACTGGAACAGAGGAAACAAGAACTTTCAAGAATGGCAAAAACAATTTGGCCATATCCTGAAACAGATTTTATCCCGGAAGTTCAAGATGAAGACATAGTCAATCTTTCCGAGGATAATGGTATTTCAACAGGCCGCAAAATACAGTACTATATTTTCCAAGACGAAAGAGAGGATGTCGTAGAATGGTCGGAAATGATGTGGGCTATCATCAACAGGCGCTATAATATAAATCCCGATATACTCTATGAAGAGGCTAAAGGTAGTAAAAATGTATGGTTCACAACTTCAAAAACCACTAAGAATTACAAGAAAGTGGCAGAGGGACTGTATTTCTGTCCGTCTAAGAACAGCACATGGAATAAGATGGCAATTCTGAAGAATCTATTCCGTTTGTATCAAATTGATGAGGACGATTTGCAGTTTGGCTTGAAGCCAATAAAGCAATAATCTTTATGTAAGATTTTCCCCAAAAGAGTTATCGCAATATAGTTATCTATGCCACATTACAAATTTGCATTCCCAATAAACTACGCAGTATTTGCTGATGACAGTTTGTCTTTTCAAGTTGCGGATGTTTCGTTCGTGAAGAAATCCGACCTGTCAAAAGAATCTTTTTTCATCAACGAAGAAAAGTTGCAATTAGGAGAGAATCATATATTTGTAGTTGTTACCGTGTGTGGAAATGAGTCCTACGCAAAAGAGCTGGCATATGATAAGTGCTGCTTTGCTACAGACATATTCAAGATTTGCTCTGATTTGTATCATAGCAATTTCTTTAATCTCAAGAAGTGGCAATTTGATATCGATACAGGCATTGTCACTCATGGAAAGTCGTATTACTTTTACAAGGAATTAGATTTAAGCGCCCAGAATCCATTACATGCATTTTATCACGCAGATAGATACCCTGCTCATATTGATTCAAAGGTCTTAGAAAGCGTCACCAAATGGAATGTTAAAGATTTCGAATATTTGTATCAGGTAACCTATTCTGCTAAGAGAAAAAGTATTCATGAGGTACTCAAGAGGGCATGCCATATATATAGCCAGTCATTCTCTATCAATAATTTGTACGAAAGAGTTGTCTTATTATGTACTGTTCTTGATACCTTAGCCACAAATGAACGAAATGGTAAAGTACCGCAATTAGAAAAGAATTTGCCAATTTTAGTTCTTAAATGCGACAGGTTATGCGAAAGTTTAAAATCATTCATTAAAGATATTTACGATATCCGCAGCGCCTATATTCACAACGCGGAGCAATTGGATCTTTCAGAGCAAAAGGTGGATAAACTTGAAAAGATTGTTTATAGAGTAATACTGCAAATGGTTAGAAATTCCACGAAATACAATAGTACGAAAGAAATATGTGTAGCCATTGATAATGGCTCGTTCGAGCCAATCATGGATAATCTACCAGATATTTATATATAGAATGTGACATGAGGACTATTTCTGTTACAAAAAGTGGTACTGGATATGTAACATTTTCTAGTTTTGGATACTATAATAATAAGAATAGGAATAAAAACGTTATAACGATATGGCAGAGAATGAATTGATACAACTGTTTGGAGAAAAGAAGATAAGAACAGCATGGGACGATCAACAAGAGAAGTGGTACTTCTCGATAGTGGATGTATGTGGAGTGCTAACTGAACAAGCAGACTATGATGGTGCCAAAAACTACTGGAAGGTACTGAAATTCAGGCTAAGACAGGAGGGTAATGAGTCGGTTACAAATTGTAACCAACTGAAAATGGTTTCGCCTAAAGATGGGAAGAGGTATAAAACAGATGTGGCTGATATGGAGCAGATGTTCCGACTGATTCAGTCGATACCTTCGCCTAAGGCTGAACCATTCAAACAGTGGATGGCAGAGGTGGCAGCGCAACGTATCGACCAGATGCAAGACCCAGAATTGAACTTCGAGCAGGCGTATGCAGACTATCGCAGGCTGGGCTATAGCGATAAGTGGATCAACCAGCGGCTGAAGAGTATCGAGGTGCGCAAGGAACTGACGGATGAATGGGACAGGGCTGGCGTGAAAGAGGGACAGCAGTATGCCTCGCTGACGGATATCATCACGCAGGCTTGGAGCGGGAAGACCACACGGCAGTATAAACAATACAAGGGTCTGAAGAAAGAAAACCTACGTGATAACATGACAAACATCGAACTGGCACTGAACATCCTGGCAGAGGCATCGACAACAGAAATCAGCAAAGCTCAAAACCCAAAGGGTTTCAAACAGAGTGCCGAGGTGGCTCGCAAGGGTGGAAAGATAGCTGGAGATGCTAGGAAGAAACTGGAGGCTCAGACTGGGCGCTCTGTGATAACGAGGGATAAAGCATCTGACTATCTGCCGCCAGCAGACAGGGTTCAAGAGTTGCCTGAGGAAGCAGATGATTGAGAAAATATAAGGGGCGATGGACATGTAACAATTTCGAGTCTTGTACACCATATAGATAAAATAAGAACTGAACAAACACGTTATATAAATATGGCAAAAAAGAATAAGGAAATAGAAAATAGTGAACCTCGTATGGTGAAGTCTCACGATGTAATGCTGGATGCAGAATATGCAGAGTGGATAGCAGAGGTGAAACATCGTTACCGCTCGGCACAGGTGAAGGCTGCTGTGAAGGTGAATGGCGAGAAACTGCTGTTCAACTGGCAGATGGGACGTGACTTAGTTCAGAAAAAGGCCGAGGAGCGTTGGGGTGCAGGTGTCGTCGAGCAGGTTAGTTTGGATCTGAAGCGGGAGTTCCCCAATGAAGACGGTTTCTCTGCCCGTAATCTAAGGTATATGAAGCAGTGGTACTTGTATTATACCACTGAAGCATCAAAATTGCAACGACCCATTGCAGAAATTCTGCACCAACCTGGTGCAAAAATGGGGAACGAGAATTTGCACCAACTTGGTGCAGAATTAATCCACCAAACTGATGGAGAATTTCCATTGCCGTTTGCTTTTGTTCCTTGGAGACATCACGTCGAAATAGTGAGTAGATCAAAATCTATAGAAGAAACCCTGTTTTATATAGGCAAAACCATTGAACAAGGTCTTAGCCGCGTCGCTCTGATTAATTGTTTTAAGGCTCATCTATATGAAAATCAGGGCAAGATAATAAACAACTTCTCCACGTATCTGCCAGAGCCGCAAAGCCATTTGGTGCAGGAGGTGTTAAAGGAAAATTATGATTTCGGTTTTGCAACCGTTGACCATGAGCCGTTTGAGGAGCGAGAACTGGAGGATGCACTTACCAGCGATGTAACGAACCTCTTATTGGAGATGGGAACAGGCTTTGCTTTCATGGGCAGACAGAAAGAAATCATTGTTGGAGGTCGTTCACGAAAGATTGACTTGCTGTTCTATCATGTCCGTCTTCGTTGCTATATTGCGTGCGAAATCAAAGTAAAGCCATTCGAACCAGAGTTTACTGGTAAGTTAAACTACTATGTTAGTGCCGTTGACGAATTGGTAAAAGCACCTGATGACAATCCTACTATCGGCCTCCTGATTTGTTCCGATATGAATAAGACCGATGTACAATGGTCTTTCCGAGGGATTACGACTCCAATGGGAGTCGCAACATACAACAATATCCGTATCAAAGATATGCTGCCTACCCAAGAGCAATTGAAAGAACGGATGGAACTGCTACAGAAGGAACTTAGAGCTACTAAGCGACTGATGAAAAAAGCAAGCGAATAATTGGCAAAGCATCTGGAGAATTCAAAATAAATGATATGGAACAAGTAGGAGATTTGAAGTTTATTGATTTCGAGGAAATTCTTGACAGAGAACTCGGGAAAGTTGGCACACCAAAACGCGATGCTTTTGAGAGTAGCGTTTCACTCGTCCAGATACCTTCTTCCACCCGCTCAAGTATCATCTACGACTCGTCCAGATAATCCCTATACCCCCATAGAGATTATCTCCACGACCCGTATCCCTTATCTGGACACCTTGCGGAAGATATCAGAACGACCCATAGGTGACATCATCAGGGCTTAATGAAACCTATAATTCGTTAATTATTTGCAGGAAGGGGTGGTGGTTTCGGTTATTTTCTTTACTTTTGCAGCAGATTTAGGTAAAGATGGGTAATATATTATATAAGGTGTGGCTGATGATGGCCTTGTTTGCTTCCTGCACGCTGTCTGTTGGAGCGCAGGAGGTGGCGGGATGGACTGACGATAGCGGGATGGAGCCTGCTCCTTTGCAGGACAGTCTGCGGCTTGCCTTGCCACCACTTACTTATCGTGGCACCATCAGTCACTATCCCTACAGGGGCGGCTATTTCACGGGCTTCTCTGACTGGGCGCTCCATCAGGGTGTGAACGCCTCGCTCTCGGCCTCTGCCATCGTGGGGCTGGGGAGCCATTCGGGAGGAGGCTTTGCCAACAGCCTATCCCTGATGTATGCCGACTCGATTACGTCGCACCTGTCTTTCGCCATCGGGGGCTACTACAGTTTCCTCAACTACAGCGGTCATCAACTCCGTGATGCAGGGCTTACCGCCATGCTCGGCTATCGTTTCAACGACCATTGGGAGGCCTCAGCCTTTATACAGAAGTCAATTATGCAGCCCAACCTGCCTCCACAACTTTATTGGATGAACGATGTGGGCGACAAGATCGGGGCCTCGCTCCGCTACAATTTCAATCCCTCGTTCAGCGTATCCGTCTCCGTCTGGGATGAGCGTCGCCCTTATGGTCCGATGCCGCCGCGCTTCTTAAGAACTCATTGACTTTAGTTACGAATTGTTACTATCTTTTAAATTATTCGGCGAAATTGTTGGTGATTTGAAAGAATTAGTGTAATTTTGCACCTAATTTTCGGAAATTAAACTAAATACGTTATGAAGCATCAGTTGAGAAGTGCAGTCTGCACGGAAGGTAGAAGGATGGCCGGCGCCCGTGCCTTGTGGGTGGCCACAGGTATGAAACACGAGCAGTTCGGTAAGCCGATTATTGCCATTGTCAACTCTTTCACCCAGTTCGTGCCAGGCCATACGCATCTGCACGAGATAGGCCAGATAGTAAAAGAGGAAATCGAGAAGATGGGCTGTTTCGCAGCCGAGTTTAATACGATTGCCATCGACGATGGTATCGCGATGGGCCACGATGGTATGCTCTATTCGCTGCCCAGCCGTGACATCATTGCTGACTCGGTGGAGTATATGGTCAATGCCCATAAGGCGGATGCGATGATCTGCATCTCCAACTGCGACAAGGTGACGCCGGGTATGCTGATGGCCTCGATGCGCCTGAACATCCCGACGGTGTTCTGTTCGGGCGGCCCGATGGAGGCTGGCAAGTGGCGCGGTGAGAATGCCGACCTGATTACGGCGATGATCAAGGGTGCTGATCCCAGTGTCAGCGACGAGGAAATCAAGGAGATTGAGGGCTGTGCCTGTCCGGGCTGCGGTAGTTGCTCCGGTATGTTTACGGCCAACTCGATGAACTCATTGACCGAAGCCATCGGACTGAGTCTGCCCGGCAATGGCACGATTCTCGCTACCCATACCAACCGTATTGAACTCTTCAAGGCCGCTGCCCGTCAGGTGGTGAAGAATGCCTTTGCCTATTATGAGGATGGCGACGAGTCGGTTCTGCCTCGTTCGATTGCCACTCGCAAGGCCTTTATGAATGCGATGGCCCTCGATATCGCGATGGGCGGTTCTACCAATACGGTGCTGCATCTGCTGGCCGTGGCCCAGGAGGCTGGCACCGACTTCACGATGAAGGATATTGACGAACTGAGCCGTCGCGTGCCCTGCCTCTGTAAGTTGGCGCCGAATACGCAGAAGTACAGTGTGCAGGAGTGTGGGCGCGCAGGTGGTATCCTCGGTATTCTCAATGAATTGAATAAGGGTGGGCTTATTGATGGCTCTGCCATCCGTGTGGATGGGATGACGCTGGGGGAGGCGATGGAACGGTATGATATTACTAGCCAATCTAGCCTGACTAGCCGATCTAGCATTTCTAGGGAATCTAGTCTGACTAGGATTTACTATACTGCTCCTGGCAATCGCTTCTCTACGAAGATGGGCTCGCAGTCGGAAGAGTGGGAGACACTCGACACCGATCGTGCCAACGGCTGCATCCGCGACCTGGCGCATGCCTATACGAAGGACGGCGGACTGGCTGTGCTCTTCGGCAATATCGCCCAGGACGGCTGTGTGGTGAAGACGGCTGGCGTGGACGAGAGCCTCTGGCATTTCGAAGGCCCTGCCGTGGTGTTCGACTCTCAGGAAGACGCCTGTGAGGGCATCCTTGGCGGCAAGGTGAAGAGTGGCGACTGCGTGGTGATTACCCACGAGGGCCCGAAGGGTGGTCCAGGTATGCAGGAGATGCTTTATCCCACCTCTTATATAAAGAGTATGCACCTCGGAAAGGAGTGCGCGCTGATTACCGACGGTCGTTTCTCAGGCGGTACTTCTGGCCTGAGTATCGGCCATATCTCGCCCGAGGCTGCCAATGGTGGAAACATCGGCAAGATCAAGGATGGCGACATCATCGTCATCGACATCCCCAGCCGCAGCATCAGCGTGAAACTCTCCGACGAGGAACTGGCCGCACGGCCACAGCAGCCGCTGAAGCGTAATCGCACGGTCTCGAAGGCCCTGAGGGCTTACGCGCAGAGCGTGTCGAGTGCTGACAAGGGAGGAATCAGAATCATAGATTAAGGTAAAAAGATAGATGTTAAAGGACAGAATTACAGGATCGAAGGCGCTGATGCGAGCCTTGCAGGCAGAGGGCGTGAAGACCATCTTCGGCTACCCCGGAGGTGCGATAATGCCCGTCTACGACGCGCTCTTCGACTACACACGAGGAGAGAAGAAATGTTTCGACCACATACTGGTGCGTCACGAACAGGGAGCCACCCACGCAGCCGAGGGCTATGCCCGCGTTTCAGGTGAGGTTGGTGTCGCCCTTGTTACCAGCGGCCCGGGTGTCACCAATACGCTGACGGGCATCGCTGATGCGATGATGGACTCCACCCCGATTGTGGTCATTGCCGGACAGGTGGCCATTTCGGCACTGGGTACCGATGCCTTCCAGGAGGTAGACCTCGTGGGTGTGGCGCAGCCTATCTCGAAGTGGAGTTATCAGATACGCCACGCTGAGGATGTGGCCTGGGCCGTGAGCCGTGCTTTCTATATCGCCCGCACGGGTCGTCCCGGTCCTGTGGTGCTCGACTTTCCCCGCAATGCCCAGGTAGAGGAGATTGACTGGGAGCCGATGAAGGTGAACTTCGTGCGTTCCTACGTGCCCTATCCCAAACTGAATGAGGCGGCTGTCCGTGAGGCGGCAGAACTCATCAACAATGCCAAGAAGCCCTTGGCACTGGTGGGTCAGGGCGTCGAACTCGGCAATGCCCAGAAGGAACTCAAGGCTTTCCTCGAGAAGGCCGATATCCCTGCTGGCCGTACGATGCTCGGTCTGTCGGCACTGCCCTCCAACCATCCGCTTAACGTTGGTATGCTGGGTATGCACGGCAACTACGCCGTCAACCTGAAGGAACAGGAGTGCGACGTGTTGATAGCCATCGGTATGCGCTTCAGCGACCGTGTGACGGGCAACCTGAAGACCTACGCCAAGCAGGCTAAGGTGATCCACCTGGACATCGACCCCAGCGAGATTGACAAGAACGTGAAGACCGATGTGGCCGTGATAGCCGACTGTAAGGAGTCACTGCCCGCCCTGACGGCACTTGTCAATCTGGCAGACCACCAGGCATGGCGCGACTCGTTCAAGGTGCTCGACCAGAAGGAGCGTGAGAAGGTCATCGAGTCTGCCATCCATCCCAAGCAGGGACCGCTGCGTATGGGTGAGGTGGTGAATATGGTTGCTGAGAAGAGTGCCGACGATGCCATCCTCGTGACCGATGTCGGGCAGAACCAACTCTTCGCCACCCGCTATTTCAAGTACCACCACCAGCGTAGCATCTGCACCAGCGGCGGTCTCGGTACGATGGGCTACGGTATGCCCGCTGCCATCGGTGCTGCCTTTGCAGCGCCAGAGCGCACAGTCTGCTGCTTTATGGGCGACGGCGGTTTCCAGATGTGCATCGAGGAACTCGGCACCATTATGGAGCAGAAGGCACCCGTTAAGATGATCCTGATGAACAACCACTACTTAGGCAACGTGCGCCAGTGGCAGGATATGTTCTGGATGCGCCGCAAGTCGTTCACCAAGATGCTCAACCCCAACTACGAACTGATCGCCCAGGGCTATGGCATCCCCTATGGTGTCGCCGTCGAGCGTGCTGACCTGGCCGCAGCCGTTGAGAAGATGCTGGCTACCGACGGCCCGTATATCCTGGAGTGCGCCATCCTCGAGGAGGACAATGTGCTGCCGATGACCCCGCCGGGTATGAACGTTAACGAAATGATGTTAGAGATTTAAGTTATGGAAGGTAAGAAACTATATACCCTGCTGGTCTATTCAGAGAACGTGGCCGGTATCCTGAATCAGGTGACGGCTGTCTTCACCCGCCGTCAGGTGAATATCGAGAGCCTGAACGTGTCGGCCTCCAGCATCCCCGGTGTCCACAAGTACACCATCACCGCCTGGAGCGACGAGGACCAGATCATTAAGATCACCAAGCAGATAGAGAAGAAGGTGGACGTGGTGAAGGCCAATTACTTCACCGACGAGCAACTCTTCATCCGGGAGTCGGGCCTCTATAAGTTGCAGACGGAGATGGTGCTGGCCAATCCAGACATTTCGCGCACCATCCGTCGCTTCGATGCCCACATCATCGAGGTCAATCCCACTTATGTCATTGTGATGAAGCACGGTGTCACTGAAGATATCATCTCGCTCTTCCGCGCCCTTGATACCTTCGGCTGCGTGCTGCAGTACACCCGCTCAGGCCGTATCGCCGTCACCCGGGGTATGCAGGAGCAGGTCAGTCAGTTCTTGGAGGAAAGGGAACAGCATCATGGATAAGGTAGGTTCCTACGAATTTATGGCCGAGCCCTTCCACTGCGACTTCTCGCAGCGTCTCTTTATGGGCCACCTCGGCAACCACATGCTCAATGCCGCCGACTTCCACTCCACGGCCCGCGGCTTCGGTATGAAGTATCTGCTGACCATCCAGCGCTCGTGGGTGCTCTCCCGCCTGGCCATCGAGATGGACGAGATGCCGCAGATGTACACCAAGTTCAACGTTGAGACCTGGGTCGAGTCGGCTATGCGCTACTTCACCAGCCGTAATTTCCGGGTGGTGGATGACGACGGTAAGGTGTATGGCTACGGCCGCAGCATCTGGGCGATGATCGACACCGAGAGCCGTCAGCCGACGGACATCTTCGCCATCGACGACGGTGCCATCAACAACTGGATCGTCAAGGACAAGGAGTGCCCCATCGACAAGGGCGGTCGCGTAAAGATGTCGGAAGAGGCAGAGTTCGTCCGCACCATCGACACCCAATATAATGATGTTGACATCAATGGTCACATCAACTCCGTGAAATATATCGAGCACGTGCTCGACCTTTGGGATCTCGACTGGTACCGTGCTCACGCCATCCGCCGCTTCGAGATTGCCTACGTGGCCGAGGCGCATCAGGGCGACCAACTCTCGTTCTACCGCGAGCAGACAGGCGATGCTGAGTATTGCATCCGCATCGTCAAGACGATGCCTGATAATGCCGAGCCTGTCGAGGTCTGCCGCAGCAAAGTTGTCTTCAGATAGAAAAAAGTGGGCGAAACTTTGCTCATTTACGAAAATCTTCGTACCTTTGCAATCGATTTTTCAAGTTAACCCCTCGTCGCACCCTCGGTGTAGGGTGGGAGCGGACTTTTAAGAAGACGGTGGTGAGCACCAAGCGTCCGGCTCTCGGGTAGGGCTGGCATAGTACGCAAGGGATAAGTATAACATTAAAACAACAACGCTATTATGGCAGAAATGAATTTTGGTGGCGTGATTGAGACTGTAGTCACCAGCAAGGAGTTCTCTTTGGAGAAAGCACGTGAAGTATTGAAGAATGAGACGATCGCCGTGATCGGTTATGGTGTGCAGGGTCCTGGACAGGCCTGCAACCTGCGCGACAACGGCTTTAACGTGATCGTCGGTCAGCGTCAGGGCAAAACCTATGACAAGGCCGTGGCCGACGGATGGGTACCCGGTGAGACGCTGTTCTCTATCGAGGAGGCCGCCGAGAAGGGCACCATCCTCTGTATGCTGCTCTCTGATGCTGGTCAGATTCAGCAGTGGCCCACCATCAAGCAATATCTGAAGCCCGGCAAGACGCTGTACTACAGCCACGGTTTCGCTATCAACTGGAGCGACCGCACGGGTGTGGTTCCCCCGAAGGATGTCGACGTGATTATGGTGGCTCCGAAGGGTTCTGGTACCTCTCTCCGCACGATGTTCTGCGAGGGTCGCGGTCTGAACTGCTCATACGCTGTCTATCAGGACGCTACGGGCAAGGCTAAGGAGAAGACGCTGGCCTTCGGTATCGGTATCGGTGCTGGCTATATGTTCGAGACCACCTTCCAGCGTGAGGCAACGAGTGACCTGACTGGTGAGCGCGGCTCACTGATGGGTGCTATTCAGGGCCTGTTGCTGGCACAGTATGAGGTGCTCCGTGAGAACGGACACTCTCCCTCGGAGGCCTTCAACGAGACCGTCGAGGAACTGACACAGAGCCTAGGCCCGCTCTTCGGTGCGAAGGGTATGGACTGGATGTACGCCAACTGCTCGACGACGGCTCAGCGCGGTGCGCTCGACTGGGCTCCCCGCTTCCACGATGCCATCAAGCCCGTGATGGAGTGGCTCTACTACTCGGTGAAGACTGGTAACGAGGCTCAGATCACGATCGACGCCAACTCGAAGCCCGACTACCGTGCAGGACTGGAGAAGGAACTCGAGGCTATGCGTAATCAGGAGATGTGGCGCGCCGGTGAGACCGTGCGCAAACTGCGTCCTGAGAATCAGGAAGTTTAATGAATAATAGAATTGCGGGGGTGTGCACCACCCCCGCAATTCATTTTAAATAGGAACATGGGAAAACTAGTAATTAATTCATACGATGAGTTCGCCGCCCATTTAGGGCAGGAGTTGGGCACATCCGACTGGCTGGAGGTGGATCAGGACCGTATCAACCTGTTTGCTGATGCCACGCTCGACCATCAGTGGATCCACGTCGATGTGGAGCGTGCCAAGACCGAGAGCCAGTATCACAGTACGATTGCACACGGCTACCTGACGCTCTCGCTGCTGCCATATCTGTGGGACCAGATCATCGAGGTGAACAATATCAAGATGCTGGTGAACTACGGTATGGACAAGATGCGCTTCGGCCAGCCGGTGATCACGGGATCGCGCGTGAGGATGGTGACCAAACTGCACAACATCCAGAACCTGCGCGGCATCTGCAAGACGGAGATTGATTTCAAGATAGAGATAGAAGGACAGCGCAAGCCGGCACTCGAGGGCATCGCGTCGTTCCTGTACTACTTCGTATAGAAGTGAAAAGTGAATCGTGAAAAGTGAATAGTTAATATGGGAGGATTCTTTGGAACCATCAGTACAAAAAACTGTGTAAACGACCTGTTCTACGGTACGGACTATAACTCACATCTGGGCACGAAGCGCGCCGGACTCGTCACCTTCGACAAGGAGAAGGGCTTCAGCCGAAAGATCCACAACCTGGAGCGCGACTACTTCCGCTCGAAGTTTGAGGATGAACTGGACTCTTTCTCTGGCAATCAGGGACTGGGCGTGATCAGCGATACCGACCCGCAGCCGATCATCGTCAACTCTCACCTGGGGCGCTATGCCGTGGTGACGGTGGCGAAGATCAACAACCTTCGGGAGATCGCCGACGAACTGCTGGAACGCCGGATGCACTTCAGTGAGTTATCGGCCAACAACATCAATCAGACGGAATTGGTGGCCTTGCTGATCAATATGGGTCGTACGTTCGTGGAGGGTGTCAACCTCGTCTACAGGAAGATAGAGGGCTCCTGCTCGATGCTCATCCTGACGGAGAACGGCATCATTGCCGCCCGCGACTTCCTGGGCCGTACGCCCATCGTGATCGGAAAGAAGGAAGGTGCCTATGCCGTCAGCAGCGAGACAACGAGTTTCCCCAACCTCGACTACCACCGCGTGAGAGACTTGGGACCGGGCGAGATCGTCTACCTGACAGCCGACTCGATGGAGGTGCTGCAGGAGCCGATGAAGCGTGAACAGATCTGCTCGTTCCTGTGGGTGTACTACGGATTCCCCGCCTCCGACTATAACGGCATCAACGTAGAGGCAGTGCGTGAGGCCAACGGCAAGAAAATGGGTGAGAAAGACGACACGGTAGTTGACAGCGTCTGCGGCGTGCCTGATTCAGGTGTCGGTATGGCCTTAGGCTATGCCGAGGGAAAGGGCGTGCCCTACAAGCGTGCTGTACTGAAATATACGCCGACGTGGCCCCGCTCGTTTACACCTGGCAATCAGGAGCGCAGGGCATTGGTGGCCAAGATGAAACTGATTCCCAACCCCGCCTTGCTGAAGGATCAGCGCGTGGTGTTCTGCGATGACTCCATCGTGCGTGGCACTCAGTTGAAGGATAATGTGAGGACGTTCTTCGAGTATGGTGCCAAGGAGGTGCACTGCCGTATCTCCTGCCCGCCGCTGGTCTACGGCTGTCCGTTTATCGGCTTCACTTCTTCCAAGAGCGATATGGAACTGATCACCCGTCGCATCATCAAGGACTTCGAGGGCGACGACAAGAAGAATCTGGAGAAGTATGCCACGACCGACTCGCCTGAGTACAAGCGGATGGTGGACGAGATTGCCCACCGTTTGGGTCTGACCACCCTGAAGTTTGCCAAACTGGAGGACTTGGTGGACTCTATCGGTCTGCCGAAATGCAAAGTGTGTACCCATTGCTTCGATGGCAGCAGTTACTGCCACGAGTATGATAAAGAGGACGACAGGCAGTTGAAGATAGAGTTTTAAGCCACGGATTACACAGATTTAAAATGATTTGAGGAACCCGTCTTCCTGGCCGATGTATTCCTCGCGAAGCAGATATTCGAGCGCGGCGTTCAGTTTGTCGATAGGCAACTGGATGCCGCGCAAGTCTGTGATGGGGTGGGGCTTGCCATCAGCCAGCAGTTCGAGGATAGCATCGGCCTCCGCGGTCATCACGGACTCACTGACGTGGTCGTGGGAATGGTCGAGGCAGACGTCGCACTGGTGGCAGTCGTGGCTGTCGGTTTCGCCGAAATAGCGGAGCAACTGGCGGCTGCGGCAGATGTTGTCGCAGGTGGCATAGTCAATCATCGCCTGGATGCGCTCGCGGTAGAGGGCCTTGCGCTCTTCATAGACCGTCGGGGGAATCTGCACGTTCTCCATATCCTCGCGCCGCTGCAAGTATCTCACGTAGGGCGTCTTCTTCTGGGGGATGAAGTGGATGATGTGCTTCTCGCCGAGACTCTTCAGGATGAGGTAAACCTGCTGTGGCTGCAGGGCACACTGCTGGGCAATGAAGCCTTCGTCGATGAAGTTGTAGTCCACGAACAATCCGCCGTAGTTACGGAGCAGGGCGGTGATCACCTTCTCCTCGTTGGGCGTGTTTCCTTCCAAGCGGTAGAGGTCGTTGCGGCTAACTGTGAACATCACGCGAGCCTGGTTGTCCTGTTCCTCTGTATACTCGATATAGCCCGCCCGGTTAAGAATCTTCAGGGCAGAGTCTACCTGAATGGGGAAATGATGGTAGGTGTGGCAGAACTTGTCGATATTGAACTCGAACGTAGCGTGGAAGCCAGAGCCTACGCCCACCTGGTAGAAATAGGCCAGATGCTCATAGACCTGTTTGATATAGTCCTTTTCGGGGAAGGTGTCGTTGACGCGCTTGTCGAGTTTGCGGTGGTCAGCATCGTTGTAGAGCAGCACGGCATATGCCTTCTGCCCGTCGCGTCCGGCGCGTCCAGCTTCCTGAAAATAGGCTTCGAGGCTGTCGGGGCAGTCTATGTGGATCACCAGTCGGACGTCTGGCTTGTCGATACCCATACCGAAGGCGTTGGTGGCTACCATCACTCGTACCTTGTCCTGTTGCCAGTCGCGCTGTCGCTCGTCCTTGACGGCATGGTCGAGTCCGGCGTGGTAGAAGGTGGCGCTGATGCCTGCCTCGTTGATGAGTTCGGCAATCTCCTTGGTGCGTCGGCGGCTGCGGGCATAGACAATGGAACTGCCCTTGACGCTGTTGAGTATATGGATGAGTTGTTCGCGCTTGTCAGTGGCACGGCGCACGACGTAAGCCAGGTTCCGCCGCTCGAACGACATCTTGAAGACGTTGAAGGCGGATTTTCCGGATATTCCGGATTTTCCGGAAAAACCGGATAATCCGGATAATTTCTCCTGAATATCCTCGACGACGGCAGGAGTGGCGGTGGCAGTGAGGGCCAGGACGGGCACGCCGGGCAGATCTTTGCGGATATCGGCTATCTCGAGGTAGGAGGGGCGGAAGTCGTAGCCCCACTGTGAGATGCAGTGCGCCTCGTCAACGGTGATGAAACTGACGCGCATATGGCGCAGTTTGGTTCGGAAGATCTCGGAGGAGAGGCGTTCTGGCGAGACATAGAGAATCTTCGTATCGCCGAGGATACAGTTTTCGAGGGTGATGATGATTTCCTCGCGAGACAGACCGGAATAGATGGCGGCGGCGCGGATGCCGTGGCGCCGCAGGTTGCTGACTTGATCCTTCATCAGGGCGATGAGCGGGGTGATGACGATACAGGTGCCCTCGCTGCAGAGCGCAGGCACCTGAAAGGTGATGGACTTGCCGCCGCCCGTGGGCATCAGTCCCAGTGTGTCGTGTCCGCTGCCTATCGACTCGATGATCTCCCGCTGAATACCGCGGAAATCGTCGTAGCCCCAGTATCGTCGGAGTATTGACCGATATTCCTCAATCTTCAATTTCCTGTCTTCAATTATCCTCCGAGGGCTTGATGTCCTCTATCTGAAGTTGCACTTCACTGCGTTTGTAGATATTCTCCTCAATCGTGTAGGTGATATCGAAGGAGCGCTTCGACTTGATATAGCGGGCGGCCTCGCTCTGTCCGAAGGCGATGCCGTTCATCACGTTCGACGACTTCGAGTCGACCAGTTCCAACTTGATATGCTCCTGCTGACGGCCCACCACCTTCGACGTGCCGTAGTCGTAGACATTGCGGGTGCAGAAAATGGGCTTCTCGTTGCCTGGACCGTGAGGGGCAAACTTCTTCAGGTCGTTGTGCAGTTTCTTTGTGATGTCCTTGAAGTCGATCTCCGAGTCGATGTCGATGGTGGCCTCCGTCTGCTCGGGCAGGATATGCTCGGTAACGTACTGCTGGAATCGACGGCGGAACTCGGGGATATTCTCGATCTTCAGCGAGAGACCCACCGCGTAGGTATGACCACCGAAGTTGGCCAACAGGTCGCGGCAACTCTTCACGGCGTCGTAGATGTCGTAGCCGGCCACACTGCGGGCAGAGCCTGTAGCCAGGTCGCCGCTGCGGGTGAGTACCACCGTCGGCCGATAGTAGAGTTCCGTCATACGCGAGGCCACGATGCCCACCACGCCTTTCTTCCAGTTTTCGTCGTAGAGCACGATGCTGGCGTGGTGCTTCTGGCTCTCCAGTTTCGCAATGATTTGGTTGGCCTCCTCCGTCATCTGCTTGTCCACATCCTTGCGCTGCTCGTTGTATTCGTTGATGCGGTTGGCTTCAGCCAGCGCCTTCTCAAAATCGCGCTCCACCAGCAGGTCAACGGCCTCAGTGCCGTTCTGCATACGGCCAGAGGCGTTGATGCGGGGACCGATCTTGAAGACGATGTCGCTCATCGTGAGTTCGCGTCCCGTCAGGCCGCAGATCTCGATGATGCTCTTCAGTCCCACCGACGGGCCCTGGTTCAACTGCTTCAGTCCGTGGAAGGCCAGGATGCGGTTCTCGCCCGTCACCGGCACGATGTCGGCAGCAATGCTGACGGCACAGAAGTCGAGCAGGGGGATGAGCCGCGAGAAGGGAATGCCGTTGTTCTTGGCAAAGGCCTGCATGAACTTGAAGCCTACACCACAGCCACAGAGGTGCTTGAAGGGGTAGGTGGAGTCCTCACGCTTCGGATTCAGGATGGCCACGGCCGGCGGCAGTTCGTCGTCAGGCACGTGGTGATCACACACGATAAAGTCTATGCCCAGTGACTTGGCATAGGTGATTTCCTCGATTGCCTTCACGCCGCAATCGAGCACGATAATCAGTTTGACGTCCTTCTCAGCCGCATAGTCCAACGCTTTCTTGCTGATGCCATAGCCCTCCTCATAGCGGTCGGGGATATAGTATTCAATGTTGGAATAGAACTGCTGCAGGAACTTGTACACTAAAGCCACCGCCGTACATCCATCGACATCATAGTCACCATAGACCATTATCCGCTCTTTGCGCCCCATGGCGTCATTGAGCCTGTCTACAGCCACGTCCATGTCATTCATCAGGAACGGGTCTATCAGTTCGTTTAGCATCGGGCGGAAGAATCGCTTGGCTGCACTCTCCGTCTTGATGCCGCGCTGAATGAGCAGGTCAGCGAGGATCGGACTCATGCCGATCTTCTCTCCCAGTTCTTTAGCCGCCGTCCGTTGTTCTGATGTAGGTGGTTCGTAATTCCATTTGAAATGCATTTAATATATTATTTTTTATTCTTGTCGCTTTAGTGGCCAAAAGGGTACAATAACCCAAATTAGCGCTCAAAGATAAGAATAAAAAATGAAATAACGGCATAATCTGCTGAAAAATTAACAGATTATGCCGTTTTTTACCTATTTATTAGGATATTTAGCCTTTAGAGGCCCAGTTTTTTACGAATTTCTGCGGGAATGGCGTTCTTGTTGATGAGGAAGTCCATCGTGTTGGCGGCGATGAAGTTCTTGGTCATATACCAGATGCCCTTGTAGTCGCCTGACTCACCCCAGGAGTTCTTCACCATATAGTATTCCTTGCCGGCCTGGTCCTTGGCCACGCCGTAGATCAGCATACCGTGGTCGTCGGTCAGTTCCCAATTGTCGAAACGCTCCTGGCGCAACTGCTGGGTGGGCGTGATCTCAGGCACCTTGTAGCCGAGTGAGTCGATGAGGCTGCGCTTCTTGTCGGCAGCCAGTTTCAGCCAGCGGGCCATATCGCTGCCAGCCAGACTCTGGGCAGCCTTGCCGTCAACGGCGTAGGCCAGTCCCTTGCGGGTGAAGCCTTCCTCCGACACGTCACCGCCCCAGGCGACGGTGTAGCCCTGTTCCACGGCGTTGTCGATCACCTTCATCATCTCGTCCATCGGCAGGTTGTAACTCTGCGGGAAGCGCCAGTTGTCCTGTACCTCTACGGCGAAGGTCGTGTAGAAGGGGTGATGGGTGTAACTGGTGATGCTCACATAGTCGTCGAGGTTGATGCCGAGGCTCTGCATAAAACTCTTCGGGGTGTATTCCTTGCCCTCGTAGGTGAACTTCTCAGGGCACTTGCCGAGATAGGAGTCGAGGATGCCCTGCAGACCGTTCTTCCAGGCACCCGACAGTTTCCTGGCGTTGCTCTTGGCTACGGCTGCCACGTAAGGCTCCAGCACAGAGAAGAACTCATTGAAGTTGTTCAGTGAGTCGCCATAAAGTGAGCCGGGGAAAGGCATGGCTCCCTCTGGGCAGATACCCCAGGTTTTCAGCGTAGCGAGCACGTCCTCAGCCGAACCGCCCTGGGCAAACTGGCAGTCGCCGTGATAGCGGACCACCTGGATGGCACGTTCCATATAGGTCTTGTTGGCTACGAAACTCTCGCAGAGATCGTAGGTCTTGCCTGTGGCCTTCAGGATCTCAGCCTCAAAGAAGGAGAGGGTAGAGTAGTCCCAGCAGGTGCCCGAGCGGTTCTGGTCCTTGATGCTGGTAATGGGGTTCTCCTTGATCACCGTGAATACAGGCTTGTTCTCATTCTTGGCGGGAGCCTTTTTCTTGGCTGCCGATGCACTGAGGGCAACCATTGCCATCAGCGCGAAAGTCATAATCTTCTTCATAATGCTTATTTGTTTGTTGACATAAATTCTTCCAGTTCCTGTGGATGATAGGGGATGCGGCTCTTGCCCATAAAGCGGCAGCCGTCTCTGGTGATCAGCAGGTCGTCCTCGATGCGGATACCGCCGAAGTCCTTGTAGGTCTCCAACTTGTCGAAGTTGAGGAACTCCTTGCAGTGGCCTTCGTTGCGCCAGAGGTCGATGAGGTGGGGGATGAAGTAGATGCCCGGCTCGTCGGTGACCACGAAGCCTTCCTGCAGTCGACGGCCCATACGCAGGCAGTTAGTGCCGAACTGTTCCAAGTTGGGGCGTGTCTCCTCATCGAAGCCCACGTAGATCTGGCCCAAGCCTTCCATATCGTGCACGTCCATACCCATCATGTGTCCCAGTCCGTGAGGCAGGAACATCGCGTGGGCACCGGTAGCCACGGCCTCGTCGGTGTCGCCCTTCATCAGGCCGAGTTCCTTCAGGCGCTCCGTCATCAGACGGCACACGGCAAAGTGTACATCCTGGTACTTCACACCGGGCTTGGCCACTTCGAGCACGTAGTCGTGACAGGCTTCCACGATGCTGTAGATTTCCAGTTGCCGCTGGTCGAACTTGCCGGAGACGGGCATCGTGCGAGTGTTGTCAGAGCAGTAGTCATCGAGTTCGCAGCCAGCATCGCAGAGAGCCAGACGACCAGCCTCCAACTTGGCATCAGAGGGATTGCCGTGCATAATCTCACCGTGCTGCGAGAAGATGGTGGCGAAACTCACGCCCTGGGCCAGGCTGCGGGCGATGCCGTCTACTTGTCCACCGATGAAACGCTCCGTCACGCCTGGCTTGATCAGCAACTGGGCGGTGGTGTGCATAGCGTAGCCTACCTCGCAGGCCCGCTCGATGGCCTCTATCTCCTGTGGCTCCTTGGTGGAGCGCATTTTCACGATGGCCTTGATCAGGGGCACTGATGCCTTCTCTTTCTGCTGTGAGGGGTGGATGCCCAGCAGATCCATAATCTGTATCTTCGTATCGAAACGGTAGGGGGGCAGGAAGTGGATCGGCCTGTTTGTTGCCGTGCCACGGCAACAGACTGAACTGAGGGCGCTCATCGGGGCGGTCTTGGCTACCCCGACCTCTGCGGCGAGGTCAGCGACTGACGGCGTGTAGCCCATCCACACGATATCCTCTACATCGATGTCATCGCCGAAGAGCCATTCTTCGTCGTTGTCAATATCGATCACGCCCACGAGTCCGTCGCGGTGCTGTCCGAAATAGTACAGGAACGAGGAGTCCTGCCGCATCGGGGCATAACTGTTGGCCGGATAGTTGGCCGGTGCTTCGTTATTGCCAAATAGAATAATCACGCCGTTGCCCACCAGTTTTTTCAGTTCCTGGCGGCGAGAGATATAGGTTTCCTTACTGAACATAATCCGATTTTTCGTTATTGTTAGTCAATTTGGTGGCAAAGTTACTAAATAATTATGAATTATGAATGATGAATGGTGAATTATTTTGTACCTTTGTGCAAAAATTATGTAGTTTTTATGCAATTAGGTCGAAAAACGGGCTTGGTATTGGAGGGTGGAGGCATGCGTGGTGTGTTTACCTCCGGGGTGCTCGATGCCTTTATGAAACACGGGCTGGAGTTCCCCTATGTGGTGGCGGTGTCAGCAGGTGCCTGCAACGGGTTGTCGTATATGAGCCGTCAGCCCCGTCGTGCCCGATACTCGAACATCGATATGCTGCAGAAATACGGCTATATCTCGCTGAAGAGTCTGCTGACACAGGGGAGCATCTTCGATCCCAATATCCTCTACGAGCGGTTTCCGAACGAAATCGTGCCCTTCGACTTTGAGACCTACCGCACGAATCCGACCGTCTATGAGATGGTAACGACCAACTGCCTGACGGGGCGTGCCGAATATCTCACGGAGAAGGAGGATGTGAGTCGGATGACGGCCATCGTGAAAGCCTCCAGTTCGCTGCCTTATGTCTCGCAGATCACCTATGTCGATGGCATCCCGATGCTCGATGGCGGCATTGTCGACAGCATCCCCGTGGTGCGAGCCATCGACAAGGGCTATTCGCCTAACGTGGTGATACTCACCCGTAATCGCGGTTTCCGTTCAAGTGAACCTGACATCAAGATACCCCGTCTGTTCTACGGCGAGTACCCTCGGCTACGAGTCGCCCTGAGCCGCAGGGTGGAGGAATACAACAAGCAACTGGAACTCATTGAACGGATGGAGGACTGGGGCGAGGTCATCTGCATCCGTCCAGAGCGTCCGATGGAGGTCGACCGCATCTGCAGAGATACAGAGAAACTCGAACGCCTCTACGAAGAGGGCTTCCTGTTGGGAGA
>FLNX01003641.1_pt1 | contig 27232 bp, 20 predicted proteins | sample 1140341 | NCBI WGS metagenome assembly FLNX01 (sample SAMEA3878208, study PRJEB12797) | bioreactor metagenome | biome: Moose rumen | place: Sweden | collected 2011-10 | reverse complement strand
CCTCGTCGTCGCACATCAGCGACCTCTACTACGTCAGCTGGACGTCGGGCGACCACCTGCCCGACTGCTACTGCGGACGTTTCTCGGCACAGACGGTGGCGCAGCTGACGCCGCAGATACAGAAGACGCTGATGTACGAGCAGTACACCTTTGCCGACCCCTCGTACCTCGACCGTGCCGTCATGGTGGCCGGCGTCGACGGCGGCAGCAGCGGCGACTACGGCTACACCCACGCCGACCCTGCCATGGACTATGCCGTCACCAACTATGTCAACGGCGCACAGGGCTTCTCGCAGGTGATGTACTTCAAGAACAACACCTCCATCGTGCCTACGGGCAGCAACGTCACCGTCGGCAGCTCGGCCTCGTCCAACTCGGCCACCGTGCGCGGCTACTACAACCAGGGCGCGGGCTTCATCAACTACAGCGCCCACGGCAGCTCCACCAGCTGGGGCACACCCAACTTCACCACCAGCCATGTGGCCGGCATGACCAACACGCAGAAGTTCGGCCTCATGATAGGCAACTGCTGCCTGACCAACAAGTTCGAGACGGCGACCTGCTTCGGCGAGTCGCTGCTCAGGAAGGACAACTACTGCGGCGCTGTGGGCTACATAGGCGGCAGCAACAGCACCTACTGGAACGAAGACTTCTACTGGGCCGTGGGTGTGCGCAGCGGCATAGGCCCCTCGATGTCGATGGCCTACAACGCGTCGAACCTGGGCATCTACGACCGTGTGTTCCACACACACGGCGAGGCATACAGCCAGTGGGTGCTGACGCAGGGCGACCTGATGTTCCAGGGCAACATGGCCGTCGAGAGCTCGTCGACCAGCTCGAACATGAAGTATTACTATTGGGAGATCTACCACCTGATGGGCGACCCGTCGGTGATGACCTACCTGACGCAGGCTGACACCATTGCCCTCGCCGCCACGCCGACCATCCTCAGCGGCGCTGCCAGCTACAGCGTCAGCGCGGCGCCCTACGCCTACGTGGCACTGACCGACACTGCCACACACACACTGGTGGCGGCGGCATGGGCCAACGCCAGCGGCATGGCCACCCTCACGCTGCCGTCGGGACTCGTCGTTGGCGGATACGAGCTCACCGCCTCGGCGCAGCAACGCCGCACCGCCTTCCGCGCCGTCAGCGTCATACCGCCGTCAGGACCCTATGCCATCGCCACAGCCCTCACGCCATCCGCCGACATGCTGCCCGGCAGCACCGTGCCGCTGACACTCACCGTCAGCAACCCGGGCAACGACACAGCGCACAACGTCGCCGTACAGCTCAACACCCCAGGCAGCACCATCACCCTCGACACCAATGTCCTGTCCTTCGGCGACATCGCCTCCGGCGCCACCGCCACACGCACCGTGGCTGCCACGGTGGCACCGTCGGCCACCGACGGCACCACCGTCGGCGTGGGATGCATCACCACATGGAACGGCGCCACTACGCCCACCGAGGTCACCCTGACGGTCACCGCGACGGCACCCGTCGCAGACCTCGCCTTTGGCGGCAACGCCACCATACTGCCCGGTGCCACCGCCACCGTCACTGTCACACTGGCCAACAACGGCCATGCGGCGCTCACCGGCGGCATCCTCGCTGTCACCTCGCCCACCTCGCTGCTGACGGTGACGCCACACCTCGGCGACAGCGTCGGCGTAGCACCGGGAGCCTCCCAGTCTCGCACTTACACCCTCCAGGCCGACAGCCGTCTGCCTTTGGGTGTCACCGTGCCGCTCGGCATAACACTGACAGCACCCACCGTCACCGTCTGCGACACACTGCCCATATACGTCGGCAACCCCGTGTGCGAGACCTTCGAAAGCGGCACCTTCAGCCTCAGCGGCTGGACACAGGGCACCTATCCTTGGACCATCGACACCACCGATGCCGCCGAAGGTAGCCACTGCGCACGCTCCACCGCCGCTCTCACACACAGCCAGACCGCCGAGCTCTCCATCCAGCGCACCGTCGCCGTCGCCGACAGCATCACGTTCTTCTACCGCGTCTCGTCGGAAGCCAACTACGACAAGTTCCATTTCTTTATCGACAACGACGAGCTCGTCACCGCCTCGGGCGTGGTGGCATGGACACGCGCCGCCTTTGCCGTGACGCCGGGCACCCACACCTTCCGTTTCACCTACTCCAAGGACGGCAGCGTCAACAGCAACAGCGACTGTGCCTGGATCGACAACGTGTGCATGCCTGCGCTGCGCAACGACGTGCACTTCGCCAGCGTGGACCTATGCCAGGGCGACATCCGCGTCGTCAGCGGTGACACCATAGGCCTTGCCGTCGGCAGCTTCGCCGCCGTGTCGGGCGACACGCTGGTCGAATACACCGTACACCCCGCCTACAGCGGCATCACCGAGATGGCAGCCTGCGACAGCATGGTGTGGGGAGACACCGTCTACACCACCGACTTCAGCTACACCACCTCAAGCACCACCGTCTACGGATGCGACTCAACAGGCATCTTCAACGTACACATCAACCATAGCGCACACGACACCGTCGCCGCCACTACACAGGCCAACAACTACCACTGGCACGGGGCGACCTACACCGAAAGCGGCGAATACAGCATCACGCTGACCACCACGGCCGGCTGCGACAGCGTCGTCACCCTGCTGCTCACCTTCGACCATCCGCAGAATGGCATCGAAGGTGCCGAAGGCACCACCCTGACCGCCTATCCCACACCGACGACAGGCCTCGTGACCTTCAATGTCGTGGCGGCAACGGCCGAGGTGTACGACCCGAGCGGGCGGCTGGTGATGCGCCGCGAACACGTCGGCAGCATCGACCTCGGTGCGCTGGCGCAAGGCATATACCTGCTCCGCCTAGCCACCAACGACGGCGGCATGGCTACCGTCCGCATCGCACTGACACACTGACGCTGGCGACTCCTTACGCATCGCGGTGTTGCGAGTCCATGACGATGGTTACAGGGCCGTCGCCCACCAGCGCCACCTGCATGCAGGCGCCAAAGACACCTGTCCGTATCTCTTTGCCGAACAGAGCCTGTAGCCTGGCTACGAAGCGCTCGTACATAGGCACCGCGAAGTCGGGCTTCGAAGCCCTTATGTAGCTAGGTCGGTTGCCCTTGCGGGTCGATGCCATGAGGGTGAACTGGCTTACCACCATTATGTTGCTGTCGGGCACGTCGGTGACGGGCAGGTTCATCACACCGTCAGCGTCGTCGAAGATGCGCATCTGCACCACCTTGCGGCAGAGGTATTCAATGTCGTCGTCGGTGTCGTCGTCGCAGATGCCGACCAAAATCAGCATACCCCGGCCGATGGCCGAATGCACACTGCCGTCGACAGATACCGAGGCTTGTCTTACACGCTGGATGACGATTCGCAAAACGATTAATTATTTGTTGTTTAGAGGTGTCAGTTTGGCGAACTTGAGCATCAGCTGTTTTTGTCCTGCATCTTCGAAGAAGACGGTAGCCTTGCGCGAGTCGCCGCTGCCCTCGATGGCCAGCACCTTGCCGGTGCCGAACTTGTCGTGATGCACACGCATACCCACCATGATGCTGCCGATGTCGGCCGGGCTGTTGGGTATGGCTGGGCCACGTCGGGCTGTGTCTGCCGTGCTTCGGGCAGGGGGTCTCCGGCTCGGTTCCTGTGCCCTGCTGAAGAAGGCGCGCGGCAGTGTGGCGGCGGGCTTGCTTGTCGGAGCCGGTATCTCGATGAACGCGGGGTCTATCTCGCCCACGAAGCGGCTCACCTCGCCGTCGATGCGCTGACCGTTGTTGAACCGTGTCTGTGCATACGACAGCGTCACCTGTCGTTCGGCACGTGTCACGGCGACGTAGAACAGGCGGCGTTCCTCCTCCAGTTCGGCACGGCTCGAAGCCATAAACGACGGGAAGAGCTGTTCCTCCATGCCGACGACGAAGACGTAGGGGAACTCCAGTCCTTTGGCGGCGTGGATGGTCATCAGGCTCACCTTGTCGGCATCCTTGTCTTTGTCTTTGTCCTCGCTGGTGTAGAGCAGCACCTGCTGCAGGTACTCGTCGAGGGTGCGGAGCCTTTGCCCCGACGGATGAGCCGTGTCGCTACCTTCGGTCACGGGCTGGTCCGGCATGTCGGGTGTGTCCGGTTCGTCCTCGCAGAACTCCTGTATGCCGCCGAGCAACTCGTCGATGTTCTCGAGACGCTCTGCGCTCTCGGGGTCGTCGTCCTCGCGGAGGGCGCCTATGATGCCGCTGCCGTAGGCGACCTGTTTTGCGAGCACAAAGGCGTCGACGGTGGTCGCCTGTGCGGCGAACCGCTTGATGAGGAAGACGAAGTCGGTGATGCGCTGCACGGTGCCGCTGCCCAGTCCGAGGCCGAAATCGGCGATGTTCTCGAGCACGGTCCAGATGCTGACATCGTTGTCGGCGGCAGCCACACGTATCTTGTCCATGGTGGTCTGTCCGATGCCGCGGGCGGGATAGTTGACGACGCGCACCAGGCTCTCGTCGTCGTGTGGGTTGACGACCAGACGGAGGTATGAGAGGAGGTCTTTCACCTCGCGCCGGCTGTAGAACGAGAGGCCCTGGTAGATGCGGTAGGGTATGTTCATCTTGCGCAGTGCGTCCTCGACGGCACGCGACAGTGAGTTCTGGCGGTATAGCACGGCAAAGTCGCGGTAGTCGGCATCCTCGGCAAGGCGGCAGTGCTGTATGGCGTCGGCCACACGTGTACCCTCGTCGCGCTCGTCGAGGCAACGCAACAGGCGCAGACGGCGTCCTTCGGCGCCTGCACTCCACAGCTCCTTCTGTATCTGGTCGCGGTTGCGGGCGATGATGCTGTTGGCGGCGCCGACGATGGTCTTGGTGGAGCGGTAGTTCTGTTCCAGCTTGAAGAGGTTCATCGTCGGGTAGTCGCGCTTGAAATTGAAGATATTCTGTATGTTGGCTCCCCGGAAGGCATAGATGCTCTGTGCATCGTCGCCGACGACGCATATGTTCTGATGGCGGGCAGCCAGCTTCTTCACTATCAGATACTGCGCATAGTTGGTGTCCTGATACTCGTCCACCATTATGTATTGAAAACGGTTCTGGTATTTGAACAGCACGTCGGGGAAGTCGCGCAGCAGCACGTTCATGTTGAAGAGCAGGTCGTCGAAGTCCATGGCGTTCGAGTTGCGAAGGCGCTGGTCGTACATGGTGTATATCTGTCCTATGGCGGGACGCTTGCTGTCGATGTCGGTCTGGTATATCTCGGGGTTTTCCTGATAATCCTTGGGCGACAGCAGGTTGCTCTTGGCCATGGAGATGCGGTTCAGGACGAAGTTGGGCTTGTAGGTCTTGGGGTCGAGGTTCAGCTGTTTGACGATTTGTTTGATGGCCGACTTGGAGTCGTCGGTGTCGTAGATGGTGAAGCTGGAGGTATAGCCCAGCTTAGAGGCTTCGGCACGTAGCAGGCGGGCGAAGACAGAGTGGAAGGTGCCCATCCACAGGTTGCGTCCTTCGTCGCCGACCAGCTGTATGATGCGCTCCTTCATCTCGCCCGCAGCCTTGTTGGTGAAGGTCAGGGCAAGGATGCGGAACGGGTCCACGCCCAGCTCCATCAGATGTGCTATCCGGTAGGTCAGGGTACGTGTCTTGCCGCTGCCGGCACCGGCTATTATCATCACCGGCCCGTCGACGCATTCCGCAGCTTCGCGCTGTGGTTCATTAAGTTGGTCAAGCAGTTCGCTCATAACGTGTGTTTGTAATCAGGCTGCAAAGATACGCAAATAAATACAATAAAAAACGTGTTAATTCGTTAATTTGTCAAATCGTTATTGATTTTAACAAATTCACACATTGTCAAATCAACAATTTGGGCAAATGAAACACCCTGTAAAGCTGGCCATCCTTGGCTCGGGCAACGGCACCAACGCACAGCAGATCGGCGAATACTTCGCAGGAAGAGACGACGTGGAGGTGGCGTGCATCATATACAACCGACGCGATGCATACATCGCCGAACGTGCCCGACGCCTCGGCATCGAGAGCCGTTACTTTGGCCGGGCCGACTTCTACGAGAACCATGCCGTCTTGCGCTACCTGAGAGAGAAGCAGGCCGACTGGCTGATACTGGCAGGGTTCCTGTGGCTGGTGCCGCAAGAGCTGCTCGAGGCCTATCCCGGACGTATCATCAACATACATCCGGCGCTGCTGCCCAAATATGGCGGCAAGGGGATGTACGGGCACCACGTACACGAGGCGGTGGTGGCGGCACACGAGCACGAGAGCGGCATCACGATACACCTCGTCGACGAGCACTACGACCGCGGCACCACCCTCTTCCAGGCACGCTGCAGCGTGACATCCGACGACACAGCCGACACGCTGGCTGCCAAGATACACCTGCTGGAGAAGGAGCACTTCCCGCGGGTGATAGACGAAACCATAAAGGCCGCGCAAGGATGAGGGTCGCCATCAATACCAGGTTGCTCCTGCCCGGCAGGATGGACGGCATCGGTTGGTTCACCTACGAGACCACGCGCCGAATGGTGGCAGCGCACCCCGAACACCGCTTCCTGCTGCTCTTCGACCGTGACCCCAGGGTGCTGGCAGAGGGCGACGACGGCCTGAGCGAGATGCTGGCTGCGCACAATGTGGAGACGGCGACCCTCTGTCCACAGGCGCGTCACCCCGTGTTGTGGTGGATGTTCTTCGAGTTGAGCGTGCCGGCAGCGCTCCGACGCTGGGCTGCCGACGTATACGTCAGTCCCGACGGCATGATGCCGTTGAGGTCGACGACGCCGACACTCAGTGTGATACACGACATCAATTTCGAGCACAAGGGCGACAATATGCGGCGCTCGCACCAGCTGTATATGAAGCATTTCTTTCCACGCTTTGCGCGGGCCGCCACGCGGGTGGCCACGGTGTCGGAATATTCGCGTGGCGACATCGCGACGACCTACGGCATCGACCCTGCCAGCATCGACGTGGTCTACGACGGTGCGCACAGCCGCTACCGTCCGCACACGAAGGGCGAATGCGAGGCGACGCGTCGCCGTTTTGCCGACGGCAAGCCTTACATCATCTTCGTCAGCACCATACTGCGACGCAAGAACCTGGCGGGGCTGCTGCGGGCCTTCGACATGGTGAAAAACGACGACCGGCAGGGTCTGAAGCTGCTGGTGGTGGGTGCACGGGCATGGTGGCGCGACGAGCTGGAGCAAGCCTACGCCACGATGCGGCACCGCGACGATGTGGTGTTCGTAGGCCATGCGGAGCCCGACGACCTCGCCGCCCTGATGTCGGCAGCCGAGATGCTGGTGTACCCCTCGTTCTTCGAAGGCTTCGGCATCCCGATACTGGAGGCCATGTATGCCGAGACGGCAGTGGTATGCTCCAACACCACGTCGATGCCCGAGGTGGGCGGCGACGCTGTGGAGTATGTCGATCCAACGTCGGACACCGACATTGCCAGGGCGATACTTGCGGTGCTGGACCCCTCGTACCGTGCGGCGCTGATCGAACGCGGACGCCGCCAGCGCGTACGCTACAGCTGGGACCGCACCGCCTCGCTGCTGTGGGACAGCGTGACCAGGATAACAAGAGTGTAAGCCCCCTCTAAATCTCCCCCTGAAGGGGAAGACTTTTGAAACGTAAAAGCCCCCTCTAAATCTCCCCCTGAAGGGAGAGACTTTTGAAACGTAAAATGTAGAATGAAGAAAGCAATTTTCACAGCTTTCCTGACGCTTGCCGGCATGGGCGTCGTCGCAGCGCAAGATGCCGGCAACCTGGTGTACAACCCGTCGTTCGAGGAACACACCGTCTGTCCCCAACGCATAGATGCGCTGGGTGTCATGCACGGTGTGGATGCCTGGTGGCAACCCACACGTGGCAGCAGCGACTATTTCCATGTCTGCGGCGGCCGCGAATGCAGCGTGCCGCGCAACAAGATGGGCATCCAGACGCCCCATAGCGGCGAGGCCTACTGCGGGATATACTGTTCGCAGCAGGACTATCGCGAGTACCTGCAAACCGAGCTGAAAGAGCCTCTGCGCGAGGGACGCCGCTACCGCGTAGCCTTCCACGTCAGCCTTGCCGACAAGTCGCCCCACGCATTGTCGAGCATAGGCGCCCTGCTGACAGCAGAACGCCTTGCCGACTCGACTATGGAGATACTGATGTGTCGCGACAACAGCGTCTTCTCTCACGGCGAACGCCAGTCGATAGCCACCCCTTTGGTGCCACAGGTGCTCAACCCGGCAGACAGCATCGTCGACGACACCAAGGGATGGACCCTCGTGTGCGACACGCTGACAGCCAAAGGCGGTGAACGTTTTTTGACCATCGGCAACTTTGCCGACTTCAACCACTCGACGGTTGTCGAGACCCATGCAGCAGGAGCGGTGCTGCAAGGGGCATACTACTACGTCGACGACGTGAGCGTCGTCTGTCTGGGAGACGCCGCCGACACCGTCGTGTCCAAGCCCGTGCCTCCGAAAGAGGGCGAGACCGTCGCCCTGTACGGCGTGTTTTTCGACGTGGACAGCCACGAGCTGCTGCCCCAGTCGTACAACGAGCTGCAACGTCTGTTGCAGCTGCTGGAGGACAATGCGACGATGCATATAGAGCTTCGCGGCCACACCGACAGCAGCGGCACCCGTGCACACAACCAAGCGCTCTCGCAAGAACGGGCACAGGCGGTGGCCGACTGGCTGGCATCGCGCGGCATAGACCGGCGGCGGCTGACAGCACACGGCTATGGCGGCACCATGCCGCTACAGAGCAACGCCACGGCCGAAGGGCGTGCACGCAACCGTCGCGTAGAATACAGGGTTACTGTCTATTGACGCACCTCGGTGCCCCACATCAGCTTGTCGCGGATGGCGGAGAAGAAATTCTGCGTGTTCATTCGTATCAGCCTTATCGCAAAAGGAGCACGCCGCACCGTCAGCTCGGCACCTTGCTCCATCATCTGCCGTCGCGAGTCCATTCCGAGAGTGAACTGCTCGCCACTGTGCGGGTGACCGTCGTGGTGCGAAGAAGGCACCGTCGCCAGCCGCAGCACAGCGTTGTCGGACACTATGATGGGGCGCAAGGTGAGCGTGTGCGCCCCGATGGGCGTGATGACCAGGCTGCCGCTGTCGGGCGTCAGTATAGGGCCACCGCAGCTGAGAGAATAGGCCGTGGACCCCGTTGGTGTGGCTACAATGACGCCGTCGCCGGCATAGGTGGCCACATAGTCGCCGTCGACATACACCTTGGTGCGCAACAGCGACAACTCCTCGGGACGGTGGAGGAACACCTCGTTGAGGGCGTATGTAGGGACAGGCCATGCCGGACTCTCCACCTTGAGCAAGGTGCGCTGTTCGAGCGTGAAACGCCCCGCAATAAGGTCGTCGACCATCGACGAGAGGTTCTCCTTGCCGACAGTGGTCAAGAAGCCCAGATGGCCAAAATTGACACCCAGGATGGGTGGAAAAGTAGCGGGGTCGCTACTGTGCACAAACTGCACCGAACTGAGCAGGGTGCCGTCGCCACCAATGGAGAAAAGAAAATCGCATCCGTCGACACTGTCGCCTTCGCGGACAGTGACGGCGGTGATGTCGCGAGCCTCGAGACAGGCAAGCAGCGCCGCAAAGGCCTGCTGGTCGGCTGCATCGATATGACGGTAATATATAGCTATCTTCATAATACAAGGTTTAAGAGTTCAAGGTTCAAAGTTCAAGGTTCAAGGTTCAAAGTTCAAGTTCTCAAAGTCTCCCCCTTCAGGGGGAGATTCAGAGGGGGCCGGGGGACCGGTCTCTCTATTTTATCACAAGCACCGTACCCACATACGACTGCACTACACCGCTGACATAGCGCACACGCAACACATAGGTGTATGCCCCTTGCGGCACCGATGCCGACGGACGCCATCCCTCTGTCGCCACATCGGTGGCAAACACCTGAATGCCGTTGCGGTTGAACACGTTCAGTTCGTACAGGTCGTCCAAGCCGGCAACCACGGGCAAGAACAGGCCGCACACCTCGCTGCCGACAATGACAATGTTGGGTACATACACTCCGGGCTGCGGCGGGTCGGGGACAACGGCACATGCCGTAGCCGAGAACTTCTCATTCAGGCCACAGCCGTCATAAACCGACAGCTGGTAGCAGTAGAGCGAGTCGTAGAGGTTGACATCGCTGTCGGCATAGTGTAGCCAGTTGCCATTGTCGAGCACACGCCACGGGCTATAGTCGACACTGCGCCAAAGGGTGTAATGGTCGGCCGCATGGTAGGCGGTGTCGATGTTGAAGTCGAGCTGTACACTGTGCATCAGAGTGTCGTATCCGACGTGTACAATCTCGACAAAAGCTGCTGTGTCGACAGTGCGGCGGTCGACACTGACCACGTTCGACTGCGACACTAGCGTGCCGTCGCCATTGACAGCCTGCACCTTGATGTGCACACGTGTGGCCTCGACGGGCATCTGGAAGCTGTAGGATGTAGGCCCCTGCTGACCGGTGTAGTATTGCACGCTGTAGACGCTGTCGAGCGGTTCTGTCAGCATCAGCAGGTCGTACCTGGCCACACCTCCGGGCATGCCCCGGTAGGGCGTCCACTCCACATTCACCATCGGGTCGCATTCCGGCACCTCGGCCTGCAGCACCATGTTGCCGAACGCCTCGGTCAGCGAGCTGACGTTGTATGCCGTGTCGAACACGTGCAACCGGTAGGTGTGCTCCTCGAGCGGACTATGGTCGAGACAGACATAGCTGGTGTCGAGACGTCCGAAGACAGTGTCATAGTCGAGACATGGTGTACCTGTACAGATGTGGTATCCCATTGCCGCGCTGTCGGCCGAGGGGCGCCAACGCAGCACTATGAGACCCGATGTCTCGTCGACGGTAGCCAGCCAGTCGGTGCACGGCGCCACGGTCTCCTGTGCGGCAACAGCAAGGGGCAACAGCAAGGCTGCGGACAGCATCATGTTATGTACATAGCGTAGCATCAGCTGACAGCTTGAAGAGAGACCAGCTCGGCGTAGCGTCCGCGGCGTGCCATGAGCCCGGCATGAGTGCCACGTTCGACAATGCGGCCGCCGTCGAGCACCACAATCTCGTCGGCACCGGCTATGGTCGACAGGCGATGGGCCACGACGATGGCGGTGCGCCCTTGCAGCACCCGTGCAAGTGTCTGCTGTAGCCTGTGTTCGCTCTCGCTGTCGAGAGCCGACGTCGCCTCGTCGAGTATGAGCACCTCGGGTCTGCGCAGCAAGGCCCGCGCTATGCTGATGCGTTGACGCTGCCCGCCGCTGAGCAGGCTGCCCCCCTCGCCCAGACACGTGTCGTAGCCTTCGGGCAGCGTCATGATAAAGTCGTGTGCCTGCGCCTCGCGGGCAGCCTCCTCGACCTGGCTCTGGGTGGCGCCCGGCATACCGAACGCTATATTGGCACTGACGGTGTCGTTGAAGAGCAGCGTGTCCTGTGCCACCACACCTATGCGCCCACGCAACTGGTCCAGCGGTATCTGCCTGACATCGACGCCGTCGAACAGCACGGCACCGCCATCCACGTCATAGAACCTGCCGACAAGGTCGACAATGGTCGACTTGCCGCTACCCGAGCTGCCTACGATGGCCACCGTGGTGCCGCACGGCACACGTAGGCTGACGTCGTCGAGCACCTTGACGCCGCCACCATAGGCAAAGTCGACATGGCGCAGCTCCACGGCCGGCGCGTCAGTCAGCGGGATGAATACGCCCGCACCGGCAGGCACCAGAGGCTCCGTCGGCTCGGCCAGAAAAGCCGCAAGCCTGTCGGAACAGGCCCTGCCCTTCTTCATCTGCGATATGGCGGTGGTAAGCTCCTTGGCGGGTGGTATCATCAGCACGAAAATCATCACATACGAGATAAAAAGGTCGGCAGTGAGACCCTGGTCGCCGGCAAACACAAGCCATGCGCCAAAAAGCAATATGCCTACCACGATGACGTTGCCAAGAAAATCGCTTATCGGTGAAGCCGAATAGATACGCCTGAACATCGCCGTGCGCAACGACGCATACTCGCGGTTGCGGCTACAGAACCGATGGTTCATGGCATCGATGGCGGTATAGGCCTTGATTACCTTGAGCCCACCGATGGTCTCGTCGGTGAGCGTGATGAGTCGCGAATTCAGCTCCTGCACCTCGCGCGACTGTCGTTTCAGCTTGCGCGACACACCCGAGATGACAAACGCCACCAGCGGCAGCATGCAAAGCACAAAGCCGGTAAGCTTCAGGTTGAGGTACAGCAGCATGGCCAGATACAGCACCATGCCGATAACGGCTGTGAGCAACTGCTGTATCGAGTTGAGGGTGGTCTCCTCGTACTCCACCATGTCGTTGCCGAACCGCGACAACACGTCGCCTTTGCGCGTATGGTCGTAGTACGACATCGGCAACCTCATCGCCTTGCGGAACATGTCGCTCCGCAAGTCGCGCACCACACCCGTACGTATCGCCGCAATCTCGACCGCCGACAGATAGCCGAACACGTTCTTCAGCCCATAGAGGACAAAGATGATGGCCGAAAATATTATGAGCGCGTTGAGCCTGCCGAACGAGATAAGCCAGCTGTACAGGCCGTCGAGCAACTGCGCCACCAGCGACACCGCCGGTGCCGCAGCCTCACCCTCGTCGAAGAGGATACGCAGAAAGTCGGACACACCGAGTGCCGTGGCAATGGTGAACACCACACTCAACACCGCCAAAAGCACATACAGCACAACACGTGTGCTGTATGGCTTTGTATATTGCAATGTGAGTGACATTCTGGACGGGGATGCTACAGGCTGTATCCTATGTAGTTGTGCGGGGTTATTCCCTTCAAGCGCTCCTTGATGTCGGCCGACACGTCGAGGGTGTCCACGAAGGTGCTGATGGTGGCAGCGGTGACCTTCTCGTTGGTGCGCGTCAGCTGCTTGAGGGCCTCGTAGGGGTTGGGGTAGCCCACCGAACGCAATATCGTCTGTATGGCCTCGGCCACCACAGCCCAGTTGTTATCCAGGTCGCGCTCAAGCGCAGCCTCGTTGAGGAGCAGCTTGCCGAGTCCCTTCTCGAGCGAGGCCAACGCAATCATGGTATGTGCTATCGGCACCCCTATGTTGCGGCTCACCGTGCTGTCGGTCAGGTCGCGTTGCATGCGGCTGATGGGCAGCTTGTGGCTCAGGTGTTCGAATATGGCGTTGGCCAGACCCAGGTTGCCTTCGGCGTTCTCGAAGTCGATGGGGTTCACCTTGTGCGGCATGGCACTCGAGCCCACCTCGCCAGCCTTGATGCGCTGCTTGAAGTATTCCATCGACACGTAGGTCCACACGTCGCGGCAGAGGTCGACGAGTATGACGTTGATGCGCTTGCATGCGTCGAACCATGCGGCCATCATGTCGTAGTTCTCTATCTGCGTGGTGAGCTGCTGGCGTTCCAGTCCGAGACAGTCGGCGACAAACCTATTGCCGAAGGCCCGCCAGTCGACATCGGGGAATGCCGCCAGATGGGCGTTGAAGTTGCCCGTGGCACCGCCGAATTTGGCTGTGAACGGCAGACGTTCCAGCTCCTCGACCTGCCGGTGCAGACGGTAGGCAAACACGCCCCATTCTTTGCCCAGCGTGGTGGGCGACGCCGGCTGCCCGTGGGTGTGGGCCAGCATGGGTATGTCCTTCCACTCCTCGGCCTTCTGCCGCAGCAAGGCATATATGCGGCGGTAGGCAGGCAGCAGCACCTCCTCGGCACATTCCTTCATCGAGAGTGGTACCGACGTGTTGTTGATGTCCTGCGAGGTGAGTCCGAAGTGGATAAACTCCTTCAGCCCGGCAAGCCCCATCTGGTCGAACCTGCCCTTGAGGAAATACTCCACAGCCTTCACGTCGTGGTTGGTCGTCTTTTCTATCTCCTTGATGGCCTGCGCATCGTCGTCGGTAAAGCAGCGATAGATGTCGCGCAGCGGCTCCGCCATGCTGCCCACTACGGCAAGCTGCGGACGCAACACCTTCAGCTGTTCGCTCAAGGCGATGAAATATTCCACCTCGACACGTACGCGGTATCTTATCAGAGCCCCCTCGCTGAAGTATCGGGCCAGGGGCTCGCATTTTCCACGATAGCGCCCGTCGATGGGCGACACGGCATTCAGAGTGTTCATAGCGTATTGTTCATGAATTGGTATTTCTCAAGCACTTTTTCCACCTTGCGGTCGTTGCTCAGTTCTACGAGGGCTTGGGCATACATGGTGTTGTGGGTGTCGGTGCCCATAAACTCGACCCATCCGGCCTCGAGCATCTCGAAGGCCTTGCGCTTGGCCTCGTCGCCATAGAAGCCGCCCAGCGACAGGACGTTGATCTGGAAGTAGACGCCCTGGTTCTTCAACTGTTCCATACGGGTGCCCGACACGTTGAGGTAGGGATAGCGCTCCGGGTGGGCCAATATCACCTCGTAGCCCTTCATCTGCATGTCGAATATCATCTCGTCGCAGCCCATCATCTGCTGGTGCAACGAGAACTCGACAAGTACATACTTGCCGCCCACCTGCAGGAAACGTGGGTTCTCCAGCCGTTTGGCAAAGCCACTGTCGATGCGGTATTCACCTCCCACACCGGCCATCTCTATCTCCACCCCGGCCTGGACAGCCTGCTCCTTGAGCTCGTCGTAGCGACGCCGTATGTCATCTTCGTCGTTAGGAAAACGGGGATGCTGGAAATGCGGGGTGATGATCACCTTGTTGTAGCCGACAGCCTTGAGGGTGTTGAGACACTCAATGCTCTCCTCCAGACATTTGGACCCGTCGTCGACCTTGGGCACCAAGTGGCAGTGCATGTCAGTGCCGAGGGCGGCAAAGATGGGCTTCGGTTCGTATTTTCTCTTGAACAATTTGGAAAAACTAAAAGCCATACACAGTGTTGTTTAGATTCGTTTAATATCGGCGCCGAGGCGACGCAGGCGCTCGTCGATGTGCTGATAGCCCCGGTCTATCTGTTCAATATTGTCGATCTGGCTGCGTCCGCTGGCGCTGAGGGCGGCGATGAGCAGAGCCACACCGGCACGTATGTCGGGCGACGCCATGCGCACACCACGCAGCTGGTGCTCGCGGTCGAGGCCTATCACGGTGGCCCTATGCGGGTCGCACAGTATTATCTGGGCCCCCATGTCGATAAGCTTGTCCACGAAGAAAAGTCGGCTCTCGAACATCTTCTGGTGTATCAGCACACTGCCCTTGGCCTGCGTGGCCACCACCAGCGCTATCGATATCAGGTCGGGCGTGAACCCCGGCCACGGCGCGTCGGCCACTGTCATTATCGACCCGTCCATGAAACGTTCTATCTCGTAGTGTTCCTGCGACGGCACATACAGGTCGTCGCCCTTCTGCCACACCTCGATACCAAGTCGACGAAACACCTGCGGTATCAGTCCCAGGTGCTTCACCTGTGCATCCCTGATGGTGATGTCGCCCTGCGTCATGGCGGCCATGCCTATGAACGAGCCGACCTCAATCATGTCGGGCAACAGGCGGTGCGTACACCCGTGCAGCTCGCCGACACCCTCGATGGTGAGCAGGTTGGAGCCCACGCCACTGATCTTGGCACCCATTGCGTTGAGCATGTTGCACAGCTGGTAGACGTATGGCTCGCAGGCGGCATTCATGATAGTGGTTGTGCCCTTGGCCAGCACCGAGGCCATCACTATGTTGGCCGTGCCGGTCACCGACGCCTCGTCGAGCAGCATGTAGCACCCCTCCAGCTTGTCGGCTTTCAGGGTGTAGCCCCCTCGGCGGTATTCCACATTGGCGCCGAGCCTCTCGAAACCTATGAAGTGGGTGTCCAGTCGCCGCCGTCCTATCTTGTCGCCACCCGGCTGCGGCACCACGGCCTGCCCGAAACGACCCAGCAGCGGCCCGGCAGCCATTATGCTGCCACGCAACGTGCCCGCCTGCTCGCGATATTCCGAGGTGTACAGCACATCAAGGTCGATGTTGCGGGCCTCGAACTCGAAAGTGCGCCCACTCTCGCAGTCCGACGCCTCGTCGTGATGCACCACGACGCCTATCAGGCGCAACAGCTCGATGAGCCTGTTGATGTCGCGTATGTCGGGTATATGCTCGATGCGTACCTTGTCGGCGGTGAGCAGCACGGCACATATCACCTGCAGGGCCTCGTTCTTGGCGCCCTGCGGCACTATCTCGCCCCTGAGCGGGCGACCTCCCATGATCTCGAAACTCGACATCCCTGTTTTTATTTCTTCTTCTTCTTTTTCTTCTTGCCCTCGCCGCCTTCTTTCCTCGCCAAAGCCATAGCGTCGATGTAGTCCTGCGAATCGTGCAACTTGAAGTCTGCCGGCAACACCAGCCGTCCGTTGCTGAGCTCGGCAAGCTGTTCCTTGATCAGGTCGTCGTCCACCGAGTCGCGGTTCCACTGCAGGTACTGCCTCTTCATCGTGTTCGCTATCTGCTGTGCAAGCAGCATGCGTTCGTCGTTGTCGGGCATGTCGGCAACAGCACGCACCATATTCTCCAACGCACGACCGTAGTGGCGGTAGCGTATCTCGCTCTCGTCGCGATGCAACCTGTTGGGGTGCATCTGCGTCGGCTCGTCGCGCCCTACGGGATAGGGCGTGTCTACATCCAGATCGTAGCCCGCAATGAACATCATGTGGTCCCACAACGTGTGCCGGTAGTCGGAACGGTCCTTCGACTTGGGATTCACTTGCGCCATCACGTCAACTATGATTTTCGCCATCTGCGTCCGCTCGTCGCGGTCGGGCAGCGTCTTGCAATATTCTATGAGTTTCACCACATTGCGACCATAGTCGGCAATCTTCAGTTGTTCTCGTTGTGTGTTGTATTCCATTGTTCGCTGTTGTCGTGAATATCTTGGGGAATCTTTCAGTACGGCCACGGAGCACTGAACAGCTCGAGGTCCGGCGCGAGCGGGCCATAGTATCCGTGTCCGTACGGCGGGTGTAGCAGGTAGCCGTACTCGTCGTGCACAAAGTGGAAGTGCATCGCCAGCACCGAGTTATGGCTGAAACGGTATGCCAGTCCGCCGCTGACGGCTGTGGCGTCCACAGGCAGTGCCCGCTGTGCCCACAGCGGCTGTGCGAAGCCGCCCACATGCGAAGCGGCACCCCACAACAGCAGCCGCTCGCTGGCACGATATTCTGCTGCCACCCATGCGGCTCCGAGCTGCGTCCCCTCCCTCACCGGCACCATGTTGCGCACCCCGCGTCCCTGCAGCACATAGCCGCCCGGCATCATCGACCCGGCCGCCACGAAGCCGCCGCGCAACGTCAGCCGCTCGTTGGCACGCACACGGAAACTCGGTGCCACCCATCCGACGGCGTCGCTGCCCCCCAAGCCCGTCTGCACCATGCTACCCACACTCAGGTGCACCGCCGTGCGCGCCGTGTCGACGGTGTCGAACGCCATAGGCATACGCCACCACTGGCCTGTCGCCGTCAGCGCGACACACATCATCGCCGTCACTATAAGTGTCCTTTTAATCATCTACATCCCCTTAACGCGATAATATATTTTTTATTGCAAATGCTGAAAAAAAAATGCCATACGGGGGCAATGGATTTTTTTTCATATATTTGCAAATCGACAATTAAAGGACACGATATGAGTAAAGACATAGTTTGCAGCGGCATACGCCCCACCGGCAACCTGCATCTGGGCAATTATTTCGGCGCCCTGCGCAACTTCGTAAGCATGCAGGACGAATACGACTGCTTTTTCTTCATCGCCGACTACCATTCGCTGACCACACACCCCACACCCGGCAGCATCTACCAGGATGCCCGCCAGATACTGGTGCAGTACCTCGCCGCCGGCCTCGACCCGGAGCGTGCCACCATCTATTTCCAGAGCGACCTGCCGCAGACCGTCGAGCTCTACCTGTTCCTCAACATGAATGCCTACCTCGGCGAGCTGGAGCGCGTCACCTCGTTCAAGGACAAGGTGCGCAGCCAGCCCAACAACGTCAACGCAGGCCTGCTGACCTACCCCACCCTGATGGCCGCCGACATACTCATCCACAAGGCTACACGCGTCCCCGTCGGCAAGGACCAGGAGCAGCATCTGGAGATGACACGCACCTTTGCACAACGCTTCAACAACATGTACGGCAGCGAGGTGTTCCCCCTGCCGCAGGCCATCGGCTCGGCCGCCGGCCTCGTCAAGATACCGGCCCTCAACGGCAGTGGCAAGATGGGCAAGAGCGAGGGCGAGGCAAGCACCATCTTCCTCACCGACGAACCCGCCGTCGTCCGCAAAAAGATAATGAAGGCCAAGAGCGACAGCGGCCCCACCATGATGAACCAGCAGAAGCCCGAAGAGATAGAGAACCTCTTCGCGCTGCTGCGCGCCGTCTCCACACCGGACACGGTGGAATACTTCGACGACCTCTACAACCGTTGCCAGATACGCTACGGCGACCTCAAGAAGCAGCTTGCCGAGGATATGGTGGCCTTCGTCGAGCCGTTGCGCCAGCGCACCCTCGAGATAGGTGCCGACGACGCGGCCCTGCGCCGCATCATCGACCGCGGCAAGGAGAAAGCCCAAGCCAGCGCCCAGCGCACCCTCGACGAGGTGCGCCGTGTCATCGGCTACCGCAACTGACGCCAGGCGCTGCCGCCATAGAAAAAAGAGGCTGGTGCACCGCTTGGCAGATGCACCAGCCCCCTTTTTATGCCGGGAAAAAGATTACTTGACAGTCTTTACGGGGATGTTGTAGTCGAGCCTGAATGAAAGAAGAGTGCGACTCTTGTTCTCGTCGCCGGAACCGCCAAGGGCTGTGACGGTGTTGTGCGTGGCAAGCCCGCTCTGGTACTCCCAATCGGGAAGACCGTTGGGACGCACTTCGACATGCTGGCTCTTGGACTGGTTGTAAACCCAATTGACCATATCAGCCTCGATGCCGACGGCGAAGTTGCGGAAACTCAACCCGAATGCCAGCCCTCCATAGATACCGCTAAGTTTGGCGACATCGTCGTACTGGTTCCAGGTGTCGGTGGCACCGTAGTAGGACGAGCCGTCGCTGAGAGTTGTTGTGAACGGGTTGCCGATAGAGGTATAGCGGCGGGTGACGTCGACCGTCGACGAGTTCAGGCCAACCATGAAACCAAGCTTGACATCGAAGAAAGGCTGGCATTTGCCGCCAGAGAGGTAGAGACGGGCGTTGGCGAAGACCGGGACGGCAGCGATGGGGTCGTACTTGGTGGTGATGCTGGTACGATCGATGTCGTTGTTATAACGATAGAAAGAATAGCTGTAGCTGCCCCATGCACACATATATCCCACGCCGAGTCCCGCCGAAATCATCGGCGTCAGCTGATAGTTGGCCACAACGGCGGCATAGGCACCGAAGCCGGGCGAGAAGAGGTCGCCGTTCTCATCGTCGGTGAGGAACAGCCCGCCGCCCACTTCGGGACGGAGATAGATACCCTTCTTGCGCGAGAACTCCGACGGGGTCTTTGCCTTCTTCTCTTTCTTGGGCTTTGGTTGTGCGGCCACCTCCATCACATCCCACTGTCGGGTGGTACGTCTGTTTAAATCCTGCGACCAGGCGTTGCCACCGGCAAGCGAAAGCATGACGACGGCTATGACAATCATTCTTATACTTTTCATATGATGTATGTGTTATTATTGATTCTTGATTATTGTAACTGTTATCCACCCCCACCTGATTTATTTGCCTTGGGGTTTGTCGTGGCGGTGCTTGTCGCAGCCCTGCGGGCAGGGGCTGGCGACAATGCCCTTCTTGGCAAGCTCCCCGATGTAGTCTTTCATCTCACTGGCATTTATAAGCTCGAAGTCCTCCATCGTGGCATTGCGGAAATTGGTGTAGCTGGCAGGGTAGCCAGTGATGGTCACTGTGATTGTCGACGCATCCTTCGAAGTCTTCAGAGCGAAGACCGGATAGACGATTATGTCTGCATGATAGGTAAAGGCTGCTTGAGCCATGGTGTAGGTCTTCATGTGCTCGATGTCCTTCTCGTTGAGGTCACGACGATGCTTGGACGAGCCTAGCGGATGGTTGTCGAACACCTGTTCAAAGGTGATGCGCGTCTCGCTGACCGAAACATCGCTGATCAGCGGCGTGGTAAACACCCTCCCCGACGGATCGACGTAGTAGGCCGAATTCTCGCTGTACGTCACAAAGCGCTGGGGCGCGGCACACGACACAACAAGTGCCGCCGGCAATAACAACAGTAGTAGTGTTTTCTTCATTTTTCTTACCCTGATACGTGTCGGGCACAACCATTCTGCCTTCCTGAGTTCACAGCGGTTAGCGGTGAGTAATCGACGAGAAAAAAGCATAGAACTCGCGTTGTCAGTTTCATTATTCCCACAGGGGGAAGTGGTCTTTACAAATGCTTTCTCCCCAAAGGCGGCCATCCGTGCCGACTTTGGAAGTGCAAAAATAAATAAAAAAATTTGATATTTTCAAAGAAAATCATGGGGGGGGTAAAAATGCTGGTTTTCACATAACTAAATAACACTGAAACTTATTGCACAACGGTCGTGCACGACTGTCGCACCGACAGTTCAAAAACAATTTAGCCCCGAAGAAGCCTTCGGGGCCATCATGTGTGGGTGTATACAATCCAGACAAAAATGTCTTACGGCAGGGGCACCAGGCCGCCAAAGCCCATGAAGGCCATGGCCAGTATGCCGGCCGTCACCAGCGCTATCGGCACGCCCTTCATGCCCTTCGGAGTGCCGGTGAGCTCCATCTGCTCGCGCAGACCGGCGAAGATGACCAACGCCAGCGTGAAACCAACGGCGATAGAAGCTGCATAGATGACACTCTGCAGCAGGTTCATATCCTTCTGTATGACGAGTATGGCCACACCAAGCACAGCACAGTTGGTGGTGATGAGCGGAAGGAACACACCCAGTGCCTGATAGAGCGACGGGGCAATCTTCTTCAGCACTATCTCGACCATCTGCACCAAGCCGGCGATGACAAGGATATAAGCTATCGTCTGAAGGAACTCAAGGTTCAGCGGACGCAGGATGTATGTCATTATCAGCCAGGTCACCAAGGTGGCTAGCAGCATCACAAACAACACGGCGCCACCCATGCCGAGCGACGACTTGACATCCTTGCTGACACCAAGGAACGGGCAGATGCCCAAGAACTGGGCAAGCACCACATTGTTGACAAATATTGCCCCGATGACAAGGGCGAAGATAGATATGCTCATCTCTTTTCAGTTATTTGTAATTCGATTTGCAAAGATACAACCTTTTTCCAAACTGACAAAAATATTTTTCTAATACTTTAAGATACTGCATATTTCTATCACACATCCACCACTTCGGCATTGCCGCCGACAGTGTACATGCGCCCTGTGTCCTCGTCGGCACAGAGCCAACGCGTACGCCGTTTCTCCACGGAACGGAACAGTCGCTCGGGCTTGTTTTTAAGTCGGAAGAGGCTTCCGGCAGGCAGGTCGTCGAGACAAAGCGGCGGCGGCGCCGACGGGTCGACGCCGCTGTCGTAGCGGTGCAACGCAGCCTCCACCCTGCGACCCACCGCACGCGCGAGCGGCACACGGCTGGCATATAGGGCTATGTCGGCACGCGTCTCGCTTGGAAACAGACCCGTGTATCGGCTCAACATGGCGGCATATTCCGCCTGCCACTCATGACCGTGGGGGGCCACACCGACGCCGCACTTGGCATGAGTCTCTAGATGCGCTGCCTCGTGCAGAAACACCCACAAGAAAAAATAAGGGTTGAGGTTGCCGTTGATGCTTATCTCGTGGTATGGATGGCGCGCCTGCGGCCAACGGTAGTCGCCCAGCTTGCTGCGCCTCTCGAGGGTGATGTGGAAGTGCACCTTGTGGCAATCCAGATAGGCGTACACCATGTCCACCGCATCGGCAGGCAGGTGGTTGCCCAGTATGGCACGGTATCGTTCTTCGGTGGTCAAAACGTGGGGCAGTCGCAATGGCTGCGGTTGTGGCGGTACATATGCTCGTTGCTCTTGCAGGCAGTGCATAGCACGCCAGCCAGCAAGAGCAACAGCGTAAGCCGTACTATTGGTTTCTTTCTCATCGGCATCATTCGGTCCAGCCAACCACGTCGCCTTTCTTCACCATCTGGCCTTGGCGTACACAGGTGTCGACAATGCGGCCACCCTTTGTGACAGTCAAGGGCACTATGGCGTAGCTGGCTTCTATGTTGCCCAACGTGGCGCCTTCTTTCACCTCGGTGCCGGGGGCTGGGGCTGTGGAACGGTCGTCGAAGCGCACCTCCCACAGCATGCGGCCGGTGGCAGTGGCCACTATGGGTGTGGCACCCGGATGCTTGGGGGTGATATAGTTGAGGGCAAGACCGTCGGCTGTGGCAGGCGCCGCCTTGGGCTCACGCTCGGCACGCAACTGCGCAACCTCCTTGTTGAAACGTTCTTTGGCCAGGCCGCTCTTATAGTCGCGATACTGACGGTCGTGCATGGCCAACTCGAAGAGCTCCTCGTCGTCCTCGCCACGCTCCCAGCCGTTCTCCTCCATCTCCTTGATGTAGGCGGGCAGCGCGTCGGGGTAGGCATCCTGCGGCACGCCGTCGTAGAACTCCATGCCGTTCTGCTTGGCCAGCTCCACTATCTCGGGGGCCAGCGGACCGGGCAGCTTGCCGGCACGTCCCAGTATCATGCTCCACGAGTCCTTGTCGATCTGGCTGAAGCGGGGCTTGCCCTGTGCCACGGAGAGCAGGTTCATCACGGCGATGTTCTTGGTATACTGGCTGAAGGGAGTCACCAACGGAGGATAGCCGAGCATGGGCCAGATGTGCTCCACCTCCTGGAACAGCTGCACCGTCAGCTCCTCGAAGCTCACCTCGGGCTTGCCGTTTTTCTTCAAGGCCATGTTGATGGCGCCGTGCACACCGCGCAGGTCGCTCATCATCGAGCCCATCATGCCGCCAGGCAGACCGCAGCCTACCAACAGCGACGTGCTCACACGGTTGCCGGGGTTGATGTAGAGACCCAGGAAGTCGTCGATGAACTCCTGCGTCAGCTTGCGAGCCTCCATATAGGCATCCATGTTTATATCCTTAACCAGGAACCCGGCATCCTTGAGCATGGCCTGCACACTGATGACGTCAGGATGCACCATGCCCCACGACAGGGGTTCCATGGCACAGTCGATGACGTCGGCACCGGCTTCGGCCACCATCAAGGTGCTGGCCATGGAGAGACCCGGACCTGTGTGCCCGTGGTACTGCACCACAATGTGGGGATATTTGGTCTTGATCTCCTTCACCAGACGGCCCAGCGTGGCGGGACGCCCCACGCCGGCCATGTCCTTCAGCGCTATCTCGTCGGCACCAAACTCCACCAGCTTGTCCACGATGCCCATGTAGTACTCCACCGTATGCACAGGCGAATGGGTGATGCTCAGTGCAGCCTGGCTGATCATCCCGGCCTCCTTGGCATAGCGCACGCTGAGCTCCAGGTTGCGAGGGTCGTTCAAACCACAGAACGAACGCATGATGTCCACACCCTGCGCCTTCTTCACCTTGGCCATCAGCTGACGCACATCTTTCGGCACACCATACATACGCAATCCGTTCAAGGCACGTTCCAACATGTGCGTCTGGATGCCGGCCTTGTTGAACTCCTTCGTCCAGGCACGGACAGCCTTGTTGGGGTTCTCGCCATACATGAGGTTCACCTGCTCGAAGGCTCCGCCATTGGTCTCGATGCGGTCAAAGCATCCCATATCCACTATCACCGGTGCAATGCGTACCAGCTGGTCGACGCGCGGCTGGTATTTGCCGCTGCTTTGCCACATGTCACGATACACCAAGCTGAATTTTACTTCCTTTTTCATACTGACACATTATTGATTCAAAAAACATTACCCCAATTTCACGATAAAAGGGGAAATGCAAATATACAAATTAAAAACAAATAGCACAACAAAAATTTCATCACCTCATCTCGGTGACGTCGCTCCTTCTGATTACATACACGTTTCACGTGAAACATTTTCAGAGGGTTTTCAACATCCGGGGCCTACTTTTCAACAGTGTAAAGGTCCACTATCTCGTATGTGTTGCCGATGCAGTTGACAAACTTCATCATATCGTCGCGGCTGATGACCAGCGAGGCACGATTATCGTTGGGATGGAAGCTGACACGCTCGGCTTTCATCAGATTGCTGTCGACGAAGAGCACGACCTCGTGGCCGGTGTCGTTGACAAGGGTGAAAAGCGACACCGACCCGGGACGTACACCCAGATAGCGCATCATGCGCTCCTCGCTGGCAAAGCTCAGCTTGCCTTGATGCAGACGATGTTCCATATCGTGGATGTCCATCGGGTAGCGACTGTCCATGATGACAAGGTAGTGACGGTTGCCCTTGTGGTTGCGGAAGAACAGGTTCTTGCACAGCGTCGTGCCCTCGCCACGGTAGAACTGCGCAGCCACCTCGATGGTCGGAGCCTCGGGATGCTCGTAGTAGTCGAACGTTATACCCATCTTCGCCAGGGTTTCGTATACTTGAGGTTGTCCTATCATTGTGTTGTTTCTCGTAAGTTCTGTCATATCTCATTGGTTTTTTCGCAACACACACTTCAGCACGCCCACAGTGCGATACTCGGTTTCACTATCAAGCGCTATCACGTCATAGTCTTTGTTCAGCGGCCGAAGCTCCACCTTCGTGTGCTCCCAGCCCTCTTCGGTCGTCTTCTTCTCGCTGTGGTATTTCTTGATGGTGTACATGCCGCCATAGTCAAGGTCTCGTTCGCTGCACTGCGTGAGCACAATCTCGCCGTTGCGGCTACCGGCCTTGTACCACTCGAACACGCAGATGTCGCCGTCCTTTATCTTCGGCAGCATGGAGTCGCCCTTGGCATGCACGGCAAAATGCCGCTTGGGGTCGGGCGTGAAGCCGTTGCCGGAGACATCCACCCAGCCTTCTTCTTCGGGCACCTCGCCGCCCTCGAAGTAGCCGCAGGCGGCGCGGAGGGTGTAGAGCGGCACGCAGCCTTTGCGGTAATCTGGATAGAGAGGGACGACCGTTGGCCCGTCGGCTGCGAGACTCTCTTCAGGACTTTCCTCAACTTCTTGTGGAACACTGGCATATAAATAGTTCTCCTTGAAGTTCTCCACCTGGTCCATCACCTCACGGAATACCTCTGGTGTGTACTGAGGCGGGTAGCCATTCTTCACCAGACAAATCTTGATGTCCAGTTTCAGTTGTTCTCGAACTCTTTGATTGTTCAGCCAGTCGGCAAAGGATGACTTGGCATCGACTATCTCTTTTATCTTGCGGGCAAGCGTCTTGCACTTCTCATTGACGACCACACCATCAATCTCTTTGTCTTCGCCATAGACAAAGTTGTTCTTGTCTTTGAGTGCAATCAGAATATCATAGAACGCCTTTTCCTCAAAGGTTAGTCCCAGCTTACGGAAACTCTCGCGGTCAGCCTTCATGCCGTTGAGTATTGCCAATGCCTGCTCCGTTGCCCTCTGGATGATGCTTTCTGCCGTTTCTTCCTGCGTGGCGCCAGCCTCTTCTTCTGAAAGGAACTTGCGTCTGTCGTGATATTCCTTGATGGTAGCCTCCAGCATTTCCTGGAACTTCTTGGATGCTATCTGATTGACCCTCCCGTATTCAGATATCTGCTGGCGAAGCAACTTGATAAGCATCTCCAACTTGGAGGCTGGCATCTTGATGTCGGAAAGACGCTCTGTGAATTCAGGCCCGAAGATATCCATCTCCTCCCCATCTTCCAGGATGCCTTCCACATGATTATACTTCAAGGCTTCTTCCACCATCTTCGCCACCCGTCGGTTCATGGTGTCGGTGTCAGGCGCATCCGTTCCGTTCATCTTGTACACCATGCCTGCGATAGCCATAAAGCATTGTGCCAAGGCTGATTCCTCTTCGCCCAGTTCTCCTGACGGCTGACAGAGGTCGTATGCCTTCCGCATCCTCTTGACGTACTGCAAGAAGTAGGTCTTGAAGGAAACCTTGGTTTCTTCGCAACCACGTTTTCTCGCCATGCCAAAGTGAGCAAGTTCCCTTTGGTCATTTGGCTTATCGAAAACGTTCTTGGTCTTTTTCCCGTCCTTGCCGGCAGAATTGAAACTCTCTGTCGAAGAGAACACATATTCCGCTGCCTTGGCCAAAAGAATGTATCTTTCGCCCGGGTCTGTCTCCACATCGAGGAACGGGGCCAGGTCGTAATCCTTGAACAGCCCTTTCAGAATCACCAGGAACTCACGGAACAACAGCGTGGCCTGCTCAATATCGTCCTGCGTGAGCGCCACAGAACTCTCACCGCCATACATCTTCCTGGCTTCCATCATCTGGTCGCGAATGCCGATATAGTCAACTATCAGGCCATATTCCTTGCCCGGATACTTGCGGTTGGCACGACTGATGGTCTGGATGAGCGAGTGCTTCTGTAGCGGTTTGTCGTTGTACATATAGGTGAGGCACTCCACGTCGAAGCCCGTTATCCACATGTCCACCACAATGACGATGCGGAAATTGGAACATTCCTGCTTGAAGGCAGCATCAAGCTCGTCTGAACGCTGGTCGTTCTTCACGCCTCCCAGGTAGTCATACATCCCCTTCTCGTCGTTGCTGCCCACACTGGCCACCATAGCGATGGTGGGCATCTCCTTCATCTTCTTCAGTTCTTCTGGAGCGACATCCACCCCTTTCGGTGTCTTCCGCTCCACGAACCACTCAGGATAATGCTCCTTGAATTTAAGCAGCAGGTTGTAGGCTATCTCCCGCTTCGAGCAGACAATCATGGCTTTCTGCACCCTGTCGGGGTCACCCTCCACAGCAGACACATAGTGGTCGTGGATGTCGATGGCCAGACGGTCCAGTCGCTCCGGCTCACCCAGAATCACTTCTAATGAACTCATGGCCTTCTTGCTCTTGGCTATATCCTCTTTCGTCGAGCCTTCTTCTGCACATTTGGCATAGTATGCCTCTATCTCCTTGGCTTTCTCTGCATTCAGCAGCACCTTGGCTATTCTGGGGTGATACTTGATGGGCACCGTTATCTCGTCGGCCACCGCCTGATCCATAGTGTAGCGGTCTATCTCGTCGCCAAAGGTCTGGTAGGTCTCGGCAATGGGCGTGCCTGTAAAGCCTACGAAAGTGGCGTTGGGCAATGCCTCGCGCAGCACGTTGGCGTAGGGCTTCGATATCATCGCCTTCATGTTCTCGTCGGCATCTTCGCTGAACTGAATGCGCTTCGAGCCTTCTATCTGGGTACGGTGGG
>FLNX01004405.1_pt1 | contig 27234 bp, 18 predicted proteins | sample 1140341 | NCBI WGS metagenome assembly FLNX01 (sample SAMEA3878208, study PRJEB12797) | bioreactor metagenome | biome: Moose rumen | place: Sweden | collected 2011-10 | reverse complement strand
GGTACAATATAGATTCCATTCTCTTGACGGTAAGCGAACTTGCCGACTGCGGTAAGAACCATCCTAAACGAGGGTGCTCTCATCTTGGTCGTATCTATCTTGTCCGTAAGATCATTCAGGGCTTTTATACCGTCGTTTATCAGTTTCTCTCCACCCAGTTTTATTTCGATGAGACCATAGGCACCATTACGAAGATGTACTACGGTGTCGCATTCTAATCCGTTTTTGTCTCGGTAGTGATATACCTGCCCATCAAGCGCATCGGCAAAAACTCTGAGGTCACGCACACAGAGTGTCTCAAAGAAAAGACCAAAAGTGTTGAGGTCGTTTATTAGGTCACTTGGACCTAATCCGAGAGCCGCTGTTGCTATCGAAGGATCAATAAAGTATCGATTATCTGACGTTCGGATAGCGGTTTTTGAGCGTAAGTTAGGGTTCCATGCTTCCATATCTTCTATGACAAACAACTTCTTCAGTGCCGCTACATAGGAATAAATCGTTTTGTCATCTATACTTTCCACATCATTAGCCCTTACATCCTCAGCAATAGTACTCACAGGGGTCTGAGTTCCTTGATGACGCGCATAGGATCTCATAATCCGACGTGTACGCTCTGCATCTCTTCTGACTCCATCGACTCGTGAAATATCTTTCTTTACGACAGCATCGAAATAGTCGAATGCCCTCCCTAATGCAGTGTCTTTTTTCTGTAATGTAGCCCTTGGCCATCCACCACGACAGATGAGGTAGGCAACATCCTCCAGTGTAAGTTTGTTCTCGACGAATAATTGGTCTGGCTCACTAAAAAGTTCTCTTAGGCTAACACCTCCATTGGATTCCCCTGATTCCCATAGGCTCATCGGCCGCATTGTAAGCCAAGAAATGCGACCAGTACCAGAATGCCTCATTTTGTCATCATCGGCAGGAACTGCAGAGCCTGTGAGAATGAATTGCCCGTCGTTATCACGATGGTCCACTTCATATCTCACAGCATCCCATATTTGGGGAGCCGTCTGCCACTCGTCAATCAGCCTGGGTGTTTCTCCAGTCAGAACACCTTTGGGATTGATGGCAGCCAGTTGTTGCCAATTTGCCCCTCCCTCTGCGTCATCCATGTAAACGATACTTTTGGCCTGTTGTTCGGCAGTTGTGGTTTTTCCGCACCATTTTGGTCCTTCTATAAGGACGGCCCCCATCCCTTCTAATTTCCTTTTGAGGAGTTCGTCTGCTATTCTATGTTTGTACTTCATATTTGAAATGCTATTAACGGATGCAAAGTTAGTAAATAATCCCTTATTTGCAAGTTTTTTTATCTTTATTTCCAAAGTTGGCTGGTTTTTATTTCCAAAGTTGGCTGGTTTTCATTTCCAAAGTTGGCTGGTTTTCATTTCCAAAGTTGGCAGAAAAAAGACACTATCTAATCCAGCCTGTCCCATAACAGCCGGAGCAGTTGGTGTGATAATGGCCGTTGGGTCGTCTTCTGCCGCATTCGTGACAGAAATAGAAACCGCCGCCTGGAGAAAATATGTTAGTCTCTCAAGGTACAATGTCTTTTTTAGAAGAAAACCAAAGGCAAGGTGTTCTTCCGCTTTTGGGCTAATTCTTCCTTCATGCGACTAATGGCGGTCTTGAGGAAGAAAGCAATCAAAAACTCATCAGAACCTTCCTCGCGAATCTGCTTCAAAGCGGCGATATAAGCAGCACGATCTTTCAGTTCAATGATGAGCAAGGGATACCCCTCACGCAGAAGGATGAAGTTGGAGAGCAACCGCCCTGTCCGTCCATTACCATCGCGGAATGGGTGCAGATATTCATAATAGCCATGCCATTTGGCAGCCACCACCATAGGATGCTGTCCATCTGCAAGAGCACGTTGTGTAGAGAGCATCAAGTCTGGCACTCGTGCTATTAACGTCTCATGGTCACCAAAAATGGTGTCACCTGCAGCCATGTCTTCAGTGGTATATTCCCCTGCAACAGCCCCAGGGGCTCGATAGCCCAATGTATGCTCCGTGACCAAACGGTTTACCTCTTTCAGTAAGGTCTCATCAAAAGGACTATCCAGATGGCTCACCATATAGTCGAAGGCTCTAAAATGGTCAGCCATTTCCGTACACTCTAGTAGCGAGCGTCCTACAGGTATCATAGCCATACCTTGCTCACGGAGGATTCGGGTATCATCGACTGTAAAAGAGTTGCCCTCAATGGCACAGGAGTGAGCCGAGAACAGAATCTCGTTGTATTCCATCCACTGCTGCGACCCCATTCTATCAGCAATCTGCTGCTGATAGTCCAATCGGATATGCTCGTATTCCTCTATCTCTTTCTCAAACATTTTTGCAAAGTTAGTAAATAATCCCTTATTTGCAAGTTTTTTTATCTTTATTTCCAAAGTTGGCTGGTTTTCATTTCCAAAGTTGGCAGAAAAAAGACTTATCTAATCCATCCTGTCCCATAACAGCCGGAGCAGTTGGTGTGATAATGACCGTTGGGACGTCTTCTGCCGCATTCGTGACAGAAATAGAAACCGCCGCCTGGAGAATAAATGTGTCTTTCCACTCTGCCGGTACCATGACAGGCGAGACAGCGCTGAGCCGAGTTGTAGCCTCCACCGTAGTTGGGAACATAATAGCCTCCCCCATAGTTGGGAGCGTAATAACCTCCACCATAGTTGGGTACGCTGTAGTTGTAGTTGGGAACGGCAGCAGCGACTTCTGGTGTCATGTACACCGCTGCCGTCTGGTTGGCAAACAGGGTGACGCATCCTTGCACATAAGGCGACCATAAGATTCGGATTCCTTGTCCCTGATAGTCGTAGAAAGTGCCGTTCCAACTCGCCAGACCAATGTTCAGGTCTCCCACAAGTACGTGGTCGGGGAACATCGAGAAAGTGCATGCTTGTGGTAGTTCAGTGCTGATATACTGATAGAATGTAGCATTGTACAACAATTGTTGTGCGTAACTCATTCCGCTGTACAGAAGGAAGACTATTGTCAGAAAGGATTTTGCTAAACGTTTCATAGGCTTGAGTTTATTTGTTATGTTGTCAGACTTTCTGGATTTATCTCCTCTCTGCTCCTTCTCACCTGTGCCATCATCTTACGATAGGTGAACTTGTGCAGTTTGACGCAGAAATAGATGAGGAAGAGGAAACCGATACCCCCTATCGTCTCGTTTGCCATTCCACTCATCGCCAACGAGTCGTAGACACCATGGGCGAGGAAGGGGACAAGAAGGATACTGATCTTGGTACGTGGAGAACGGTCTACAAAATGATAGATGGAATAGTAATAGCCCATCAATACGGCATAAGCATAATGCCCAGGTACAGCAAGCAGGGCACGGATGACAGCCGTCATTACCCACTGGTCGCCTCCTTCTATCAGGTAACCGATATTCTCCATGGCAGCGAAGCCCAATCCTATTGACACGGCATACACGATGCCGTCGAAATGCTCGTCAAAATAGGGATTACGGCGAAGGATGAGCCACAGACAGAACAATTTGGAAAGTTCTTCTGGTAATGCCGCCACGCCAAATGCCATTAAGGTGGTTCCGAACAGTGACGTTGGTTGCCCCTCCCCGAAAAGCAAGTATTGCAGTCCCGCCTCTAAGAGTCCTACAGGCACAACAATGCCAATACCATACCATACCGCCTTAACGAGTAGTCGGGTAGGCTCTTTCTGAGGATCTTTCTTCCAGATATAGAGCCATAACAAGGCTGCTGGCAATACCGCTGCTATCAATAAGAGGATGATTCTCATTGCTCATCTGATTTACAATGGCAAATATACTAAAAATAATCGTGATAGGCAAATAATGTAAATAGAATTTTTATAGACATTCGAAAAATCTATTCCCCTTCTCCCGTTTTTGCTTGAAACGGTGATGTGCAGGGGCTTTCAAGACGGGAGTAGAAAAGTCTTACTCCTTTTGTCAAGACCCAAGGTAGCGGAGACCTCCTCCGCATATAACGGAATGAAGATACCAGTATCTCGGAGGAGGTGTACGGATAATCGGGAAAGGTCTTCCGAAGCGTCCGGAATGGGATTCCCAGATATTCGGAAGATTCTTGGGAATTTTGTTAACGAGTCATTAAAATGCTAAAAGCGGCTATTTATGTGTTGAAATCATGCGTCAAAGTCGTAAACGAGCGCATAATGGTCAAATTCCAGATTCTCATTATAGTCAGTTCGCTGGAAGAGGTTGATGATCCATTCCTGCTGCTTTTTGTTCAGCAACCGCTCCCCATTATGGTAGCGATAGTAGTTGCTGGTGCCGTTGAGATACTGTCGCATCGCCGTGCGCAGTCCTCGCTCATGCTTGCTCTTGACCTCCTTAAACAAGGTATTGAAGCCCCATGCCATCTCTGTCGCCTGTGCAGTGGCATAGAGTCGGCATCCCCTCTCTGTCATCTTCATGTTCGGGTAGACGGCAGGTCCCCAGTCACGCTCCTCTGGCAGCGCACTGCCAGCGAGGAATCTCAGGCACTCGTCCCTCATGGGACACTCCTTGTTAAAACACAGTTGATAACCTTTCGGCACATTCCGAAAATCATGTTCAGTCTTGTTGTTTTTTCTTTCCATTTTGATTAAGTTTTATGAGTTATGGATAATTGATATGGTCATAGTTGACATATCGACTGCGAAGGTACGCATTTTTCTTGGAATAACCTGAGAAATCCCTCTAAAATTTACAAAAACGGGAGTAGCACGGGAGTAGAGGATGAGACAAAAGATGACGATACTGTTGGTGCTGGCGGAAGATAAGAATCAACACGCAGGGTGTGGAGGTGAAATAAGTTGATTGAGGTTCAAAATGCAAAAAAGTAGTCAAAATTTATAGTTAAAACTGCAAAAAGTGACGAAATATTTGCAGTTTTAACTATAAAACTGTACCTTTGTGGCATCATATAAATGTAGTGGCTATGGAAACGATAGAAATTCAACCCCTTTACGATAATTATCATCGTAAGATAGCAAAAGTTGATTTGCGCTTTAAACGCTATCTTTATTCCCAAATAAATTGGAAAGCACGTATCATAGGTATTAAAGGGGCGCGGGGTGTAGGAAAAACAACGATGCTGCTCCAACATATTCTTGATAATTTCGAGGATATTGACAAAACATTATATGCCTCACTTGATGATTTGTGGTTTTCAACTCACTCGCTAATGGACTTAATAGATTGGGCATACCAACATGACATAATGCGGCTGTATCTGGACGAGGTTCATCGCTATGAGCAATGGGCAGAGTGCCTGAAAAATATCTATGACAACTATCCAGATATGAGCATCGTATATACCAGTAGTTCTTTGCTTATCATGGATAATGCTTACGTTGACTTGTCACGACGACAGACTACATACACCCTCTATGGTATGTCGTTCCGAGAGTTCTTGGAATATGAAGGAATCCTTCATGTAGCCCCCATTTATCTCGAAGACCTCTTGGAGAATCACGTAAAGTATGCTATGCGGATACAAAAGGAGATGAAGGTGATGCCATTGTTTGAAGCCTATCTTAGACACGGATATTACCCGTTCTATCGTGAGGATATCGAAGACTTCCCCATTCGTTTACGCGCAACAGTGTCTGTTGTTATAGAGAACGATTTACCTGCGGTTGAGAAAATCTCGTTCGAGACGATTCAGAAGGTTAAAAGACTCTTGATGATTATTAGTGAACGCGTACCTTTTGAACCCAATATGTCTGAACTATGGAAACAACTCTCTACCAATAATGAGTTAGGACTCCGCATGCTCTATGCACTTGACAAGGCGCATGTTCTTAGTCTGTTGATGTCGAAGGCAAAAAACTATAAAACGCTTTATAAGCCAGATAAGATATTCTTGGGCAATTCCAATTTGATGCACGTGCTTTGTCCTCAGGTTGATAAAGGTAATGAACGTGAGACTTTCTTCCTTAGTCAATTGTCAGTGCAGAACGAAGTGAGATATCCCCAACGAGGAGACTTCCTTATCAACGACAAGTATCTGTTTGAGGTTGGAGGAAAGAGTAAGGCGTTCGACCAGATTAAAGACATTCCAAATAGTTATCTTGCTGTGGACGATACGGAAACGGGACATAAGAATAGAATCCCCCTTTGGATGTTTGGATTGCTCTATTAGTCTCGTTCCGTTTCGTAAGATAGGTCTATTTCCGGAAAAAGTCCCGATTTACAACAAAAACGGGAGTAGTTTCGTCAGCGGAAGCGTTAGCGAAGTATCGTCTGGGCAATCCCAATACCATCAGCAAGAATAAGAAAATATTGCAGAACAAGGATATTGTGGAATTGCAAGGTGGTAAGTTTGTGTTCTTGGATCCGATTTACAGACTGTGGTTTTCGAAGGAGTATAAGTAAACGCTACAATAATCACATTTTCCTTACTTCGCATTTTTGTAGACAAAATAACGAAAGATATGGTACAGATAGAGTCAAAAGGTGAACGGTCGTTCATTCACGGCATCGCGGAACTGGAAGGGTGCCGTTGTTATTTCTGGGGAGAGAATCTCCTGTTGGTGGAAGACAAAGAGTATGGTCGCTATTTGGTGAATATGGCGACAGGGAAAGTAAGAAAAATCTCTGAGCCAGGAAAGTTGGTAGGTTTCTCTGATGATGAGATTGATTTCGAGTCGATAGAGAAACTGCCACACAGCCACAATGCCCGTTTGCGATTGTTGCAATATGGGGGTATCAGCCGTTGGAACGACTGTACGGACGGGTTGATCACCCTCTGTTGGACGCTTTATCCCGACGGTCGCTACTTTGCGGATGAGGACGGTTTCGGCATGGAGGACAATGATGAAGTACAGGTCTATTGTGTCATGAACGACAACTTAGAGGTTGTCAAGCCATTCAGCCCCAGAAAGTAATCAATGAATTGAGTAAGGCAGAAAATATAAAAGGGACTAGTACGGGAGTAGTTTTTTGAAAATCTTATTTTGTTCAATATAAGAATCCGACTAACCATAAAGGTAACTTCTTACCAATGGGGAATTCCATGGAGTCTGCCAGAATATACGAGTTGGGAATATCAGCAATTTGGTCGAAGGATTTGTCCTTGCCCCCCACTTCGATAACAATATGACTATCTATTTTGAAATCGCCTTGGGCTTTACCGTATTCTACCGTATGGTTGTTTGACAATTGGTTAACAACAAAGCATTCGCGAACAGTACCAACCTTTTCCTCTGTGCTCAAAGCGTATAGCATATTGGGATTATGAAGGTAAATCTTATCGGGTTTCTGCATTTTGGTCACAGATTTGTTATCAGTAAAGAGCAGGCACAACAACTCTGCTTTCTGCATACTGGAAAGATAACTCAAGACGGTGTTTTTGTTGATTTCCAGATAGGAGGATAGTTTGGCGATACTTACATCGTAGGGTACATTGTTAGCCAGGAACAAGAGCATTGCCTTGAGTTTACGTGTGTAGGCAGGCTCCACTCCACAGAACTGCGTCATTTCTTGGTCAATGATAAAACTAACTACATTTTCTATTCGGCTATAGTATTCTTGCTCGTCGCCATCATAGAAAGGATAGTACCCTACTCGCAGATACTCTTCGAAGAGTGCTTGAGGGTGACATGCTTTACAAACTTTCTCACAAATACTATCAGCATCGTTCAGGATTTCATTTAAAGAATATGAAGGGAAATCTATACCTTTGTAGAACCGCAGGTATTCACGAAAAGAGAGTCCTGCCATTTCATAACTAAGCACTCGTCGCGACAAGTCGGCGTCAGCATTTAATATCTGTAACAGCGATGAACCTGTAAACGTTATTTTCAGGTCTGGCCATAAGTCTATGATTTCTTTAAGTTCTTTGCTCCAAGTAGGATATTTATGCACCTCGTCAAGGAAAAGATGCTTGCCACCCATCAGATGAAAACGTTCTGCGACCTCAAGTAATGTGTGATTGGTGAAATACATACTGTCCATCACGCAGTAGAGCGCTTCGCCTGCATTTACACCATACTTCTGCTTGATGTATTGACGCATAAGTGTTGTCTTGCCAACACCACGTGATCCACGTATTGATACCAGTTGTTTTTCCCAGTTGATAGAGTCCATCATTTGGCGGACTATAGCCATGCTGACCTGAGACACTAGTATCCGATGCTTCTTAAATAGAGTATCCATATCCTAATAGTTTTGTGCGCAAAGATAGAAAAACTTATCGAAATAACCAAATCTTAATTAAAAAAGGTTATTACAATAAGCGATTTTTAAACTATATAGGTTATAGATGTAAGCGAGAAATAAGGAATAAGTCCCTAAAATGTAGGTGCAAAACTGGTAAATGGGTAATCTTTGGCGACACTCCCTATGTAATCATTGACGAAGTCTGCTGCAGATGTGGTGTTAAAGGGATTCGACAAACATCTTGGTAATCTGGAACGAGTTCTGGGCGATGGTGTTCCAGAAGTCATGATACTGGGAGGCATCCGTGTCACGTAAAGGGATGTCGCTGATGACACGGAAAGAGATAAACGGCACCTTGTTGATATAACAGGTCTGGGCAATGGCGCACGACTCCATGTCAACCGCCTTTGCCTCCGGGAATATCTCGACGATGCTGCGCATCTTCTCCTTGGAGTCTACAAACCAGTCGCCAGTCACGATTAGTCCCTGATGAATCTCTAAACCCTCCACTTTCAACTCTCCACTCTTGCGGAGCAAATAGGGATCAGGCGTGTAGCGGACAGGGAGTCCCTGAACTTGCCCGTAGACGGTGGTGTCGTCGATTGCCTTACCGCAATAGACATCATGATAGGTGACTTCCGAGCCGACAATGACATCCTGGATGTTGATATCATCACCATTACCACCTGCACAGCCACTGGAGATGATGACATCGGGGTGGAACTCGTTGATCATCCTTTGGGTACCAAGGGCGGCATTCACCTTGCCGATACCGCATTTCTCCACACGTACATTTCCGTCATTGAAGAGTTGCTGCAACTGGCGCAACTCCTTATCCATCGCTACAATAATTCCAATTTTCATATCGCTTTTTATTATTTCGGTGGCAAAGTTACGAAAAGTCGAGCGCAAAACAAAGTAACAGTTTCTTTTTTTGCCAAGACGGAGTAACTTCGTGTTTTTTTATCACAAAGTTACGAATTTAATTCGTATATTTGCACCCAAAATACGATAATTATGATGAAAAGTTTGAAGCAGTGGCTACCAGATATCATAGCCGTAGCGTTATTCGCCGTTATATCATTCGCCTATTTCTTCCCCGCCGATATAGAGGGTCGCATTCTGTATCGTCATGACACCTCGGCAGGGCGTGGGGCAGGACAGGAGGCATCAGAATACTATCAGCGGACAGGGGAGCGGACCCGTTGGACCAATGCCGTGTTCAGCGGTATGCCTACCTACCAGACCGCTCCCTCGTATAAGAGTACGGATACGCTTGCCAAGGTTGAGAAAGTGTATCATCTGTGGCTGCCGGAGAATGTGTGGTATGTGTTTGCCTACCTGTTGGGCTTCTATATCCTGTTGCGTGCTTTTGACTTCCGTTGGTATCTTGCGACGTTAGGTGCCGTCGTCTGGGCATTCAGCAGTTATTTCTTTATTATCATTGCGGCAGGACATATCTGGAAGGTGATAGCCCTTGCCTATCTGCCTCCGATGATAGCGGGTGTGGTACTTGCCTACCGGGGGAAATACGCATGGGGCTTGATAGTTACTGCGTTATTCTGTGCTTTGGAGGTGCTTGCCAACCACGTGCAGATGACTTACTATTATCTGTTTGTCATCCTTGCCATGGTGATCGCCTTTGTGATAGAGGGGGCTCGCAAGAAGGAATGGCAGCATCTGTTGAAAGCGACAGGCGTATGTCTTGCGGGTGCCGCCATTGGTATCTGCGTCAATCTCTCGAACCTCTATCACACGTGGGAGTATGGTAAGGAGTCGATGCGTGGAAAGAGTGAGTTGGTGAAGGCTAATGCCGCCAATCAGACGAGTAGTGGACTGGACCGTGACTATATCACTCAGTGGAGTTATGGCATTGACGAGACATGGACATTGTTAGTGCCTAATACCAAGGGTGGTGCCTCTGTGCCGATGGTGCTGAGTAAGACGGCGATGGCACATGCTGATAATGACTATTATGATATCTATCAGCAGATAGGACAGTATTGGGGTAATCAGCCGATGACAGCAGGACCCGTCTATGTGGGCGCTTTTGTGTTGATGCTCTTTGTGCTGGGACTGTTTATCGTTAAGGGACCGTTGAAGTGGGCTTTGCTTGCAGTGACGATTCTCTCCATCCTGTTGTCATGGGGGCGTAACTTCATGCCGTTTACGGATTTCTTCCTCGACTATGTGCCGATGTATGCTAAGTTCCGTACCGTCGCCTCTATTCTCGTGATAGCGGAGTTTACCATACCCTTGCTCGCCATGCTGGCACTCAGGCAATGGATTGCCAACAGCCACCAGCCAACAGCCAATGGTCAAAAGGCTCTTTATATTGCCTTTGGACTGACGGGCGGTGTCGCCTTACTCTTCGCTTTGATGCCGAAGGTGTTCTTCCCCGACTATATCAGTATCAGTGAGATGCAGGCGATGCGGCAGATACCCGCAGAGCAACTTGCCCCACTTGTCCAGAACCTGACGGAGATGCGTGTCGCCGTGTTTACGGCTGACTGCTGGCGCTCCTTCTGGATCATTGTGATAGGCACTATCTGCCTGTTGCTTTTCAAATACAAGAAACTGCGTGCCGAATGGCTCGTAGGACTTCTTACAGTGCTCTGCTTGGTGGATATGTGGCAGGTTAACAAGCGTTATCTGTATGATGAGATGTTTGTCTCCAAGACCGTCCGTGAGGAACCTGTCCAGAAATCCACGGCTATCGACCACATCCTGCAAGACAAGACGCTCGACTTCCGGGTGCTGAACCTTGCCTCGAATACGTTCAATGAGAATGAGACGAGTTTCTATGTGAAGAGTATCGGAGGCTACCATGCCGCCAAACTCCGTCGTTATCAGGAACTGATAGACGCTTATATCTCCAAGGAGATGGACCAGACATTCAGTGCCATTGCCGAGGCGCAGGGGGATATGACCCAGGTGGAGGGTGACTCTGTCTATCCTGTATTGAACATGCTGAATACCAAGTACTTCATCCTGCCACTACAAGGTGGTCAGACGGTTCCAGTGGAGAACCCCTATACCTATGGCAACGCATGGCTGGTCGATAAGGTAACGTATGTCGACAATGCCAATCAGGAACTTGACATGATTGCAAGGTTGAATCTGCGCCATGAGGCTGTCGCTGATGCCAAATTTAAGGAGCAGTTGGGTGAGAGCACTTTACAAGACACCTTGAGTGTGGTTCGTATCAAGAGTTATGAGCCTAACCAGTTGTCGTATGAGGTGGAGTCAGGTAAAGGCGGTGTTGTCGTTTTCTCGGAGATATATTATCCAGGATGGACTGCCACAGTGGATGGGGTAGAGCAGGAGTTAGGACGTGTCGACTATGTGCTGCGTGCCTTATCTGTGAAACCTGGCAAGCACGAGATTGTGCTGAGTTTCTTCCCCAAGAGCATCACCACGACAGAGACCATCGCATACATTGCCTTGGGTATTTTGCTGATATTGCTTATAGGACTTGCTATACAAGCCTATCGGAAACGTAAGAAAGTATAAAGCCTAAAGAAGCACTATGAAGAAACTACTATCCGTGCCACCTAATGTGGTGGAATGCTTTCATGATATCACAGGACTCAGTAAAGAGGAGTATTTCTGTACCTGCGACCCGATAGGTCACCGACTTGGATCTGGCGGAGGGACCACTTGGCTCCTTCAACAGGCTGCTGACTGGTTGGGTGACGAGCGTAGTATCATCCTTCATGCTGGAGGACAGAGTAAACGACTACCCTCATATGCTGTCAGTGGTAAGATATTAGCACCTATCCCTGTGTTCCGATGGGAGCGAGGACAGCGGTTGTCGCAGACCCTGTTGGACTTGCAATTACCCCTTTATGAAAGGATGATGGAGGCTGCCCCTTCTCGTCTTCGTACGATGATAGTCAGTGGTGATGTGTATATTCGTGCCGCGGAGCGTATCGGGCAGATACCCGATGCCGACGTGGTGTGCTATGGCTTATGGCTCGATGCCTCTATTGCCAAAGACCATGGAGTGTTCGTGAGTGACCGTCGTACACCAAATGTCTTAAAGATGATGCTGCAAAAGCCCAGTGCAGAGCGGCTCTCCGAATTGTTGAAAGACCATTTCTATCTGACGGACATCGGAATATGGCTTTTGAGTGACCGTGCAATACAATTGTTAAAAAAACGGAGTAAGGATGAGAAAGGTCAACTGAAGGAATATGACCTCTATTCAGAGTTTGGCTGTACATTGGGTACTCATCCAACGATTGACGACCCAGAGTTGCATGACCTCACGGTTGCTATTGTACCTCTGCCTGGAGGCGAGTTCTATCATTTTGGTACCTCACGAGAACTCATCAGTTCGACCTTGGCGATCCAGAATATCGTTAATGACCAGCGTGAGATCATGCATCACGACCGTAAGCCCCATCCATCTATCTTTACGCAGAATGCCATCACCTATTATCAGTTTACTCCTGAGAATAATAATATATGGATAGAGAATAGTTATGTGGGGCCTCGTTGGAAACTGACACATGACAATATAGTGACAGGTGTGCCGGAGAATGACTGGGAGTTACGTCTGGAGCCAGGAGAGTGTATTGATGTCGTACCAGTAGGGGAGAAAGACTATGAGGTGCGCCGTTATCGGATAGATGAGGCTGTGAACAGCAATGAACTTGCTGAACGTGCCAATCTCAGACGACTGTTTGCCCAACGGAAGGCTTTCCGCAAGGAGAACTGGAGCGCAATGGCGAGGAACTGGCAACATAGTGTGTTCTATCAGTTGGATTTAGATGATGCCGCTCGTGAGTTTCAGGAGATGCAAGTGGAGATTCCCCCAATACTTTCCGATGACGCCCCTTTGATGACTCGTATTCATGATGCCATGTTCCGTAACGATAGTACTCATGCTTTCTCCCTGTTGAGAGAGGGACTGACAGAGGAAGTCGTCGCCCGGAAGCAAAGCCCCCGTTTGTCAGTGTATCAAGACCAGATAGTATGGGGGCGTTCTCCTGTTCGCATAGATTTGGCAGGCGGTTGGACGGACACACCACCATTCTGTTTGATGGAAGGCGGTAGTGTGGTGAATATCGCTATTGAGTTGAACGGTCAGCCACCCTTACAGGCATACGTCAAGCCCTCGAAGGATTTCCGCATTGTCTTGCGTAGTATAGACTTGGGTGCCTCTGAGGTGGTAGAGACTTATGAGCAATTGGGTGATTTTACGCATGTAGGCTCTCCTTTCAGTATTCCAAAGGCGGCACTTGCCCTTGCCGGTTTCCTGCCCCAGTTCTCAGCGGAAGCCTACTCCTCGCTTCAAACGCAGTTGGAGTCTTTTGGTTGTGGTATTGAGTTGACCTTGTTGTCAGCAATTCCAGCAGGAAGTGGTCTTGGGACGAGTAGTGTTCTTGCTGCTACGGTATTGGGTGCTGTCAGCGATTTCTGTTCTCTTGCATGGGACAAGAACGAGATAGGACGGCGTACACTGGTACTGGAGCAGTTGCTGACCACAGGTGGAGGATGGCAAGACCAGTTTGGTGGTGTCTTGGGAGGCGTGAAACTCTTAGAGACCACTCGTGGCTTTGAGCAAAACCCTATAGTCAGATGGCTGCCTGATGATGTGTTCACCCAACCAGAATACCAGTCGTGTCATCTGTTGTATTACACAGGGGTAACACGTACGGCAAAGAAGATTCTCGCGGAGATAGTACGTCGTATGTTCCTTAATCAACATGAGCAGTTACTGTTGTTACGGGAGATGAAGGCGCATTCACTGGACCTGTATGAGGCGATCCAGCGTAATGATTTCATGGAGATGGGGCGATTGGTACGTAAGACATGGTGGCAGAACCAGTTGCTTGACAGCGGAACGAATCCCGATTCCGTGCGACGTATCACTGACTTGGTGGACGACTTGTGCTTAGGATATAAGTTGCCGGGGGCTGGCGGTGGTGGCTATCTGTACATGGTGGCTAAGGACCCAGAGGCTGCGGCACGCATCAAACAGATCATTCTTCAGAGTGAACAGAATCCCAATGCCCGTTTCGTGGATATGACATTGAGCAAAAAAGGACTTCAAATCAGTAGGAGTTAGCCTGTTTTTTGTAAAGAGAAGTCCCTAAAACGCAGTTTTTACGGGAATTGTTTGTTTATTTGTCTTTTTTTGAGTATTTTTGCCACCGAAGATATTCTGAGAGATATGGGACAAAGATTGAAAGTTTGGTTTCGACGATTGCAAAATGCTCTCTCTCGTTCAAAGTTTATCCATTTAGACCATGTCGGTGTGGTCTTAATGGGTATGCTGGTTGCGTATGTCCTTGGATTCCTTGCTCTTAACATGTCAATCTTTAGTCCTCTTAAACGTGCCTTTGATGATTTCTCCATGACAGATATTTATTATGAACTTCAGCGTGGTGGCGCTTTGGAGTTGAATAATGATATTGTGTTGGTGGATATGACAGAATTGACAGACCGTGGTGAAATAGGTCAGGTGATCCATGAGATTAACCAATGTAGTCCAAAAGTGTTGGCTGTCGATTTGATATTCCAGAATGAGGGAGGCGATGTGATGTCAAATGCGATGCTTGTAGGCGCCATTGACGAGAATCCAGATATCATCTTCTCAAGTAAATTAGTGGACTATCAGCCGGAAGAAGACTCCTTTGATAACTTAGTGACATCTTTCTTTAGCCAAGTGGGTGATTACCATTTTGCCTATGGGAATGTTGTACAGAAACATAGTGGGGGTGTTATCCGTGATTATTCATTGTCGATGAAAATGAAAGGGAAACCTTTCTATTCGTTTGCATACGAGACTGCCTGTAAATATACAAGTGTGAAGCCTCACCCACAGGAACCTAATCAGCGTCCTATCATATATGGTGATACGGATTTCCCAATAGTGGGTGCGCATGATGTGAAAGAGAGTGCCAAGTTGTTAAAAGATAAGATCGTCTTATTAGGGACAATTTCCTCAGAGGAGGATGCGCATATAACTCCTATAGGAAAGATGGCAGGGATGAAGATACAGGCATTCTCCATTTTCTCTCTGATAAAGAATCGTCAGGTCACCCAAATGTCGGTCTGGACGAGTTTGTTATTGGCGTTCCTTCTGTGTTATCTATCCGCATGGGTGGGATACTGGATGTTTAAGTGGATACCTAAATTGGCTATCAACATCCTTAATTTTTATTATTTCTTTCTTGCTGCATTCCTTGTGTGGATAGCCTTTCTTTGTTGGGTTCATCTTCAATATAATGTTAATTTGCTATACCCTCTACTTGGTATTGCTCTTGTGGAAAAAGGACGGTCCTACTATGGTGGACTTGTCAAATTACTGTATATGAAGAAAAAATGGAAATTCTTAGAGTATTCGTTGTATAAGTAGTTGATAAAATATATGAGAAGAGTAGTCATGATAATGTTGTTCTTGTTGCCCTTGTTCGCTGGAATAATGAGGGCACAGACAGCACAAGCGTCGTTGGAAGAAGGGGACGCTAAATATAAGGCAGGGCAGATAAAAGAGGCGATAGAGTTGTATGAGAAAGCCGCCAACGATGGCTCTGCGGAGGCAAAGTATAAACTTGCCATGATATATCATGAAGGCGAGGGCGTGGAAAAGAACCAGTCTACCGCTGTCATGTGGTTGAAGCGTGCTGTCCGGCAGCGTTATGCGAAAGCAGAGTATCAGTTGGCACAATGTTATGTAGACGGTCATGGTGTTCCTGTCAGTTATGATAAGGCGATTATGTATATGAAAGCCTCTGCCCTCCGTGGTTATAAAGTTGCTCAAAAACGATTGTCGGAACTTTATGGTAAAGGTATTATTGTAGAGGCTGATCAGAAAGAGAGTAATCGTTGGATGGCAATGTATAAGGGAGAATTTGTAAATATAGCACCAGCAGAAGAACACTCAACGAAGTTCGTGGCACCACCAGATTCAACACCAGCCAAAGAGATAGCAAATAAACCAGATAATAAATCTGACGAGAAGTTGAAACTTCCCGTCAAGGACTCTCTGCGACAGGAGATTGTGGAGGAGGCAGATAGTGATGTTGTCAGACAGCGGATATTGTTCTGGCTACATACTTCTCAAGATATGGCATCTTTGAAAGAGCCTCAAAAAGCCTCAGAAGACTCCAGATTATTACATGTCCCCTTAGAAGCGATTAGGAATTCTCTGGATAGTGAGGAAGTGAATAAGGAGGAGGTAAATAGCGAGGAAACGAGTAGCGGGGAAAAGCCTTCTGTAGCGGAACAGTCACCAGTAGAGCAGAAACCTGCGGATGAGCCTGAGGTAAATAAGGCTCCCGTCGTTAAGATCCTGTATCCAGAGGATCAGTCCTATTTCCATACAGATATTGTGAAATTGAAATATCAGTTATTGGCACAGGGACTGGAGTCGGCAACACAAATCGTTGTGATGGTAGATGGTGTCCGTCAGTCAGATACACGTGCCGTCAAACAGGCTAATACGATTGATGTGGAAGTTCCGAATCGTGATTGTACCATTATGATGTATGCTCAAAATGAACGGGGAAACAGTATTCCTGCTACAATCCGGTTGATTCGTGAGAATGTGACTCAGTATGATATGCCGCATCTCTATGCGGTGGTTATCGGTGTGGGTGACTATGATGATCCATTTCTTCCAGATTTGAAATTGACTACTAAAGACGCTCAGGATTTTGCCCGTGCTGTAGAGACAAAGAAAGGCTATCCGTATAGTGATGTTCAGGTAAAACTCTTGTGTGATCAAGAGGCAACCCGCTCTGATATTTTCGAGGCAATGCAATGGATGGCGCAAGAGGCTCGCCCCAACGATCTTTGTATGTTCTTCTTTGCAGGGCATGGCTATCGTGATGAGAAAGACCGTTTCTATTTTGTCCCCTATGGTGGTACCATTGGAAAAACCTATGAGTGTTTCAGTTCAAATGACTTTAGGACTGCGGCTGACGAGATTAATTCTAAGTTTATCATTTTTGCGGACGCCTGTTACTCTGCTGCATTGTTCGAAGGGAATCGCTCCGCTGCGGCACAGCATTTCGTGGAGCAACTCCGACGCTCGAAGAATGGTGTGATGCTTTATGCGTCAAGTTCAGGTGATACAAAATCCAAAGAAAATACCGCATGGGGGAATGGCGCTTTTACCAAGGCGTTGTTGGAGGCTTTTTATGGTGCGGCACGACATGAAGGTGATGAAGGTTTGTCAACCCGTGAGTTGGAGAACTATCTCTATGATTCTGTCCGTAAGTTAACAGGCTTCAAGCAGACTCCTCATTTGGTAAATCCAAATGTAATGGAACATTTTAATATCTTTACTTATGAGAAATAGATTATTTATTCTTTTTTGGGTGTTATTACCACTGACGGTTATGGCTCAGTCGTATGTGGTATATTCTGTAGTGGGAACTGCTAAAATGCAGAATGGGAAGACAATGGTACCTTTAAGGCCGCGTAAGATGGTGACCACTCAGACAAAAATACAGATAGCAGAAGAGAGTTCTGTGACGATTATCGATGAACAGAACTCCAAATTGTATATGTTTACCTCTCCAGGTGTGAATACTGTCGGACAGTTGATCAATCAATCGAAGACGCACACTAAAAATTTGTCAAAGCATTATGTGAGTTATATTGTAAAGCAGATGTTTGGAGATGGTAGTCAGAAAATGACCCACCCCGATACATATATGCAAACGACGGCTACCGCCTATCGTTCTGTCGCAAGTGATTCTCTGTTGATTAATAAGATGGCAGAACTGCTGTCTGGTAATCCGTTACAGAGTATGGAGTCCAGGTTGATTGATCCCAAGACTCCTCTTCTAACTGATTATGACGTACAGTTTGATTTGATAGATTGCAGTACGGGACAGCCCGTTATGGATAACGTGTCAGCAGGGACAAGTTGCTATGTCCGGATTAGCAATCGTACCAATGAAGTCCTTTATATGAATGTGCTTGATATTGACGATCAAGGAAATAAGTATTTGGTATTGCCTCTTGATGAGGCATTAACCTGTGCCCATTTGCTGGTTCCTCCCTTAGGAACGGTTTCTTTTAAGGCTGACCCCTTTATTTTTGGTGATGATCCCTCTAAAGAGACTTTCATATTAATGGCAACTCCTGATCCTGTTGATTTCAGTATCGTTATGAACCCTATTTGCTCTAATGGAAACTCCAATATGCAGACAGGACTTTTGCGTAAATTCTATCAGGTGAAATAGCAGATAGAATGAGGTTTCATACACAGGTAACCATTGATAAGCCAGGTTTCCAGATAGAACCGATGGAACATATATTGTTCGTTGGCTCTTGTTTTGCTGACAATATAGGGAAGCGCTTCGTTGAGGATAAGTTCAAGGCGGTGGTCAATCCCTTTGGAGTGATGTATAACCCAGTCTCTGTCCTTCATACTATTGAGCGGATAGAGAACAATCCCCGTGTGGTGTTCCTGACCTTAGGCACCAATCATGTCTATCGCTTGAGGGAGACAGGGGAGATTGTGGATAACTGTGAGAAGCGACCGCAAAACCTTTTTCAGGAAGAGGAACTGACAGTAGAGGAGTGTGTGGGCTATCTGCGGAAAGCCATAGAGATACTGAAAGAACGTAACTCTGACGTACAGGTGGTACTGACTGTCAGTCCTATCCGTTATCAGAAATACGGTTTCCATGGTAGCCAACTGTCAAAGGCAACATTGTTACTGGCTGTCGCTCAACTCTCCACGCTCTATCCTCAAATTTCTTATTTCCCTGCTTATGAGATTGTGAATGATGAGTTGCGAGATTACCGCTTCTATGCTGCCGACATGTTGCATCCCTCCGAGCAGGCTGTAGACTATATCTGGGAGCGTCTGTCAGAGACCTATTTCAGTGAGGCAACCAAATTATTTCTTCGAGAGTGGCATCCCATCAAACAGGCACTGAACCACAAGCCATTCCATCCCTATTCGGAGGAATATAAGGCGTTTATGGATAAAACGATGATAAAAATAGAAGACCTACGAAAGAAATATCCAGATTTTAAACTATGATATACACCATAGAAAAGATTACAACGCTTCTCGGAGCCCGTCGTATCGGACATGCTGAGGCTAAGATAGGATGGCTGTTGACAGACAGCCGTTCCTTGTGCTTCCCGGAAGAGACCTTGTTCTTCGCCCTTCGTTCCCAGCGGAATGACGGACACAAGTATATTGATGACCTCTATCGCCGTGGGGTGAGGAACTTTGTGGTGGAGCATTCTTCTCTCACCTCTCACTCCCCATCTCTCACCTCTTATGAAGATGCCAACTTCCTCGTGGTGCCCTCTCCCTTGGAGGCGTTACAGCGATTAGCCGAGCGTCATCGCGATGAGTTTGACATCCCTATCGTGGGTATCACAGGCTCGAACGGTAAGACGATGGTGAAGGAGTGGCTGTACCAGATTCTGTCGCCACAGATGGTGGTGACACGCTCTCCCCGCAGTTACAATTCACAGATTGGTGTCCCCCTGTCAGTATGGCTGTTGAATGAGCAGACAGAGGTCGGCATCTTTGAGGCAGGTATCAGTGAGCCAGGTGAGATGCAGTCGTTGCATGACATTATCCAGCCGACCATTGGCGTATTGACATCCTTGGGGACGGCTCATCAGAAGAACTTCCGTTCGATGGATGAGAAGTGTATGGAGAAACTGCAACTCTTCCATGGGGCAAAGGTCATTGCCTATGACAGTGACAATGATACCATCAGCCGCTGTATTCGTCGCTCCGGCTATAAGGGTAAGAAGATAGGATGGAGCCGTGAGAATCAGTCTGCGCCGTTGTTTATCGCTGGTGTCTCTACTACTCATAGTTCTACAAGTGTCACTTATACCTATCAAGGGATGCGTGGGGAATATCATCTTCCCTTCATCGATGAGGCTTCGGTGGAGTGCTCCTTTGCTTGTGCCGCCATCGCCCTCTATCTGGGTGTGACATCAGAGAAGTTGGATGGCAGGATGTCACAGTTGGAGCCTGTTGCCATGCGACTGGAGGTGAAGGAGGGACAGCATGGGTGCACGTTGATTAACGACTCCTATAACTCCGACATCAACTCTTTGGATATCGCCCTCGACTTTATGAACCGTCGTCCGGAATATCAAGGACGGCACCGCACATTGATTCTCAGTGATATCCAGCAGACGGGAATGGATAAATCAGAACTCTACCGGGAGGTCAGTGACCTCTGTCTGAAACGTGGCATTGACCGACTGATAGGCATTGGTACGTCTATCCAGTCGCATGCCGATGTCATTGCGATAGCCGACAAGGCGTTTTTCCCAGGTGTCGACCAATTCGTGGCAAGTGATCTGTTCCGCAGTCTGCACGACGAGGTGATCCTGTTGAAAGGTGCCCGTGTCTTTGGCTTCGACCATCTCACGGAACTCTTGGAACAGAAAGTACATGAGACCATCCTGGAGGTCAACCTGAATGCGGTGGTGGATAATCTTAATTTCTACCGCTCGTTCCTCAAGCCGGAGACAAAACTGGTGTGTATGGTGAAGGCGGATGCCTATGGTGCTGGTGCCGTGGAGGTGGCTAAGACCCTGCAGGACCATCGGGTCGACTATCTTGCCGTTGCCGTTGCTGATGAGGGCGTTACGCTCCGCCGACATGGCATCACCCAGAATATCATGATTATGAATCCTGAGATGACTGCTTTCAAGACGATGTTTGATTACGACTTGGAGCCAGAGGTCTATTCCTTCCGACTGATGGACGCACTCATTCATGCGGCAGAGAAAGAGGGTATCACAGGATGGCCCGTACATATCAAACTCGATACGGGTATGCACCGCTTGGGCTTCGACCCTGAGAAAGACATAGAAGAGGTGATCGACTGCCTGAAACGGCAGAACGCTATCATTCCCCGCTCGGTATTCTCCCATTTCGTGGGCTCTGACAGTGATGACTTCGACAACTTCTCCTCGATGCAGTTTGAGAAATTTGACGTGGCAAGCAAGAAACTGCAGGCAGCCTTCTCGCATAAGATACTGCGGCATATGGATAACTCTGCTGCTATCGAGCACTTCCCCGAGCGGCAGATGGATATGTGCCGCCTTGGACTGGGACTCTATGGTGTCGATCCCCGTGACAACCGCATGCTGCATACCGTCAGCACCCTCAAGACCACCATCCTGCAACTCCGTCACGTACCGAAGGAGGAGACGGTAGGGTATAGTCGTAAGGGCATCCTGACTCGTGACTCTGTTATTGCCGCTATTCCCATTGGCTATGCTGACGGACTGAACCGCCACTTGGGACGTGGTGCGGGCTATTGTCTGGTCAACGGCAAGAAAGCGCCTTATGTTGGTAATATCTGTATGGATGTGGCGATGATTGACGTGACGGATATCGACTGTAAGGAGGGTGACAGCGTGGAGATATTCGGTGAGCACCTGCCCGTCACCGTCCTCTCTGATGTCCTCGACACCATCCCTTATGAGGTGATGACGAGTGTCAGCGGTCGTGTGAAGAAGGTGTATTATCAGGACTAATCAATCCCGATAATACATTTTCCATCTTAATAAAGCCTCGATATAGTAATAGTCAGCATAGATGATGCTGGCATCTATCTCACTGCCGGCAGGATGATGACCGGTGGAGTGCAGGAGGAAAGCGACGTTCTTCTCCCTGCTTTGGTATTTCTCTGTGCTGAGGTCACTCAGCATCTTCTCTGCGGCATCACGATAGGTATTTCCTTTCTCCTCATTCACATACTGGCTGAGTTCTATTAACGCACTTGCCACGACGCAGGCGGCAGAGGCATCCTTCGGAGCCTTGACACCACGAGGGTCGTCCATATCCCAGATGGGAACCCAGTCGTCCGAGGTCTCTTTCAGTCGCTGTAGGTAAATATCCGTCACCTTCTGGGCAAAGTCAAGGAAACGCTGCTCCTTTGTATAGCGGTACACCATGGTATAACCATAGATTGCCCATGACTGTCCGCGACTCCACATAGAAGAGTCAGCATTGCCTTGATGTGTCTGACCTTTGATGAACGCTCCTGTCAGGGTGTCGTAGACGGCAACATGATAGCAAGAGCCGTCTTCCCTGAAGTGGTTCTTCATCGTTGTCTCAGCATGGCGTATGGCGATATTCCTTAATCGCTGACTGCCTCCATGCTCCTGTGCCCAGAACAGCAATTCCAGGTTCATCATGTTGTCCATGATGGTGTTATGACCGCCATAGTCTTTCACGTGGCGGGGCCAACTAAGGATAGTCCCCACCTTATCATTAAATAGGGTTGCTAATGTGTCAGCGCAAGCCAAGGCAATCTGCTTGTATGATTCCTTCCCCGTTGTCTCATAGCCTTTCAGGAAGGAGTTGATGACCAGAAAGCCAAGGTCATGGTCATAAACGGGCTGTTTTGCCAGAAAACTCAAAGACTCCGTATAAGCCTCCGCAGCCTTATGGATGTTCTCATCTTTGGTATAACTATAATCCATCCATAGGATACCAGGCCAGAAGCCTGAGCACCATTCCTCGGCACTCGCCTTCCGGCAATTCCAACAGGTATCACCGTCCATGATATTCCGTGGTTCCATGGTGTAGTCACTGTCCCGCATCTGTTCCAAGGCACGGTTCACTTGCTGACTACAATAGTCCAGTTGTTGGTCCGCATTGAAGACTGTCTTATGTTGCAGACAGCCCGTCAGGGCGCAGAGCGCCATGAAGAATAGGTACTTTTTCATATGACTTTTCTATTCTATACGAATAAACGTAATAATTTGCGCATTAGTTTGCGAAGGTACAGAATTTTAAGTAAATTTGCCGAAGCATTCGTATTCAAGGAAAATTAGAAGCGATGAGAAAACTCTTTTTGTGTTTGTTGTTCTTTCTTTGTCAGTTAACCGTCTGTCTGGCACAGCAAAATGATTATAAGATGGCTGGTCCCTATCAGGTAGTGGCTCGTGACGGGCAATATGCCAAGACAAAGGGCGGTAGCGAGCGTGACATGTGGACGGCATGGCAGTGTGCCAAGGCAGGACAGGATGCCAAGGCATTAGAGATAATCAATGCTTATGCCACTACGCTCCAGCGTTTTGACGGGCATGATGCACCATTGTGTGCTATTCAGGCATATTGGTTGGTTCGTGCTATGATGATTGAGCATGACAAGCAGACACCATCATGGGCGGCAATGATTCGTCGTGCTATGTTGCCTGTCATCCATCAATTTGAGGCAGATAGTCCCTATGCCAACGGCAACTGGGGCGCTATCGTCAATCGTCTTAGGATGGCGTGTGCTATATTCTTGGAGGATAAGGCACTCTATCAGGCTTCTATTGACTATTTCCTCGATGCCAATGATAACGGCTCGTTGCCTAAATATGTCAGTGCGACAGGACAGTGTCAGGAAACAGGACGAGATCAGGGACATACGCAATTAGGGTTAGGAGCGTTGTGTGAGACTTGTGAACTTGCGTGGGAGCAGGGGGATGACCTGTGGGGAGCATTGGATAACCGGATGATGAAAGGTATAGAATATACCGCTAAATATAATCTCGGTTATGAGGTGCCTTTCGAGACATGGAAAGACTGCACAGGGTTGTATAATGACTGGACAGAGCCTGGTGAGATGGGACGTGGTCAAATACGTTGCATCTACGATTTGCCATATCATCACTATGTGAAGCGCAAGGGCTTGAAAATGCCTTATACCAAGAAGGTGCTCGACCTGCAGGCGAAGGCGGAGAAAGAAGGTGAGGTCAAACGGAATCCTGAGGCAGACAATTTTAAGATCAAGGGGGTGAAAGAGGGGACGAAACTACATTCAGTCTTCACATATCCTGCTCCTGCAGGTGCTCCTCATAAACATGACTATGATGTTTACGTACAACCTCGTGGCCATAAGGAATGGACAAGGATAGACACCTATATGGCGAAGGTCAACGCTCCTGTTGGTGATCATCAGCACAAGATTTCAGAGATCTCCTATTGCTTCTTCGACTTTACAGGTGATGTCTTTGTCCGTGTCGTTTGCAAAAATAAGAAGTATAAGACATGTCGTATCCGTCCTGACTATCGGGGGACAATCGCGCAGGTGGAGAATGACTCAACGGTGAGATTCCTGCTTTTCCAGCCCGAGAATGTCAGCGTGGAGTTTGACGGTAACATCACCGACAACCTGCTGGTATTCACCTCCAAACCCATCCTTAGCAAAGAAGATGCCGAGAAGACTGCTAAATCACAGGGCCGTGCCTTCCAATACTTTGCCCCTGGCATGTATACGGAAGAGATGATCAAGGTGCCGTCGAATACTACGGTCTATCTCGATGGTGGCAGTTACTTCTCTGGTACCTTTGCTATTGAGGATGCGGAGAATGTCAGTATCTTAGGACGGGGTGTGGCACGTCCTGTTAATGGCTATGAGGGGTGTCATGTATATCGCAGTAAGAATGTGTTGATAGAGGGTATGGTCCTCAATACCTGTCCTATTGGGGAAAGTGACGGTGTGACGCTGCATGATGTCCGCTCCATCTCTCATCCCCAGTGGGGTGATGGGCTGAATGTGTTTGGTGGATGCAGTAATATCCTTTACGACCGTGTATTCTGTCGTAATAGTGACGACTGCACTACCGCCTATGCCACCCGCAAGGGATTCTCTGGTTCTGTGCGTAATATCCGTATGACGAACTCCACCCTCTGGGCGGATGTTGCCCATCCTATCATGATAGGACTGCATGGTAATCCAGAGGTTGGCGATAGTCTGGTCAATCTCCGATATGATAATCTGGACATCATCTGTCAGAGTGAGCCGCAGATAGAGTATCAGGGTTGTCTCGCCATCAATTGCGGAGATAACAATTACGTGAAGAATGTCCTGTTTGATAATATCCGTATTGAGCAAATCCACCAAGGTAGTATCACACAGGTTCGTGTCGGTTGGAACGCCAAATACTGCACCGCACCGGGTGGTGGCGTTGAGGATGTGGTCTTCCGTCATATCCGCTACTATGGCACTACCCCTAATATGTCTGTCATCTCTGGTTATGATGCCCGTCACAAGGTGAGGAATGTCACCTTTGAAGGACTGAAAATCAACGGTCGACAGATCTATGATGATATGCCAGAAAAACCGAAATGGTATAGTACGTCAGACTATGTGCCTATGTATGTCGGCTCCCATGTGGAAAACCTAACCTTTAAGAAATGACGATGAGAAAAATCACCCTTTTTCTGGCATGTATGCCCTTGCTGTTATTTGCACAACAACTGTCGTCCCCTGACGGCAGATATGTGGTGACTGTGAAGGGTATGACCTATTCTGTTCAGTATAACAACAAGTTGATTATTGAGGAGAGCCGTCTGGGCGTAGATGTCGATAATCGCCTGTTTGAGTCTGCCCTTGCCGTTCCTCGTGGTGAGTACCAGAACTGGTGCGGTGATCTGGAGTTGAAAAGTGAGGAGCGCACTGCCGTAGATACTACATGGACACCTCTGTATGGGGAGAACGCCCATATTCGTGACCATTACAACCAACTCGTCCTGCATTACGAGAAAGGAAGTGATGGACAGGGTACTGTTACTGAGGGTTATGACAAGCGGAAATTTTATGCGATGGATATTGTCATCCGTGCCTATAATGAGGGCATTGCCTTTCGTTATCATTTCCCGGAGACGGCAAACAGTTTGTTCCTTCATATCACAGGCGAACGAACCTCTTTCGCATTCCCTGAAGGGACTATGGCATGGTACGAGGAATGGGCGCAGGGTCCTTATGAGAAGCGACCGCTCAAAGGGGAGTGGTTTGAGAGTGAGCGTCCTTTGTTGCTCAGACTGCCTGACGGAACCTATGTCGCCTTGTTGGAGGCGGCGATGAAGGACTATACCCGTGGTAAGTTCAAACTGAAGAAGGATAACGAATTACAAGTCTCGATGTATAGCAGTGCCGATATCATCTCTCCCTATGATACCCCTTGGCGTGTCATCATGGCTGGTGAAAAGGCTGTTGACCTGATCAACCATAAGGATTTGGTGCTCAATCTCAATGTGCCAGCCGAAACTCTCAACCCTCAACCCTCAACTCTCAACTGGATTCGTCCAGGTAAGGCTTTCCGTAGTGGGAAACTGACCAAGGAGGCAATTTTCCGCAGCATCGACTATTGCAAAGAGTTTGGTTTCGACTATGTGGAACTGGACGCTGGCTGGTATGGTCCAGAAGGCAAGGTGTCGAGCGATGCTACGAAGGTCATAGAGACCCGTGACTTCACCATGCCGGAGGTGTGTGCCTATGCCAAGAGTAAGGGCATTGGCGTGTGGGTGTATGTCAACCAGCGTGCCCTTTATCAGCAATTAGACGAACTGCTGCCATTATATGAAGAGTGGGGTATCAGTGGTATTAAGTTCGGTTTTGTACATATCGGCAACCAACAATGGTCCACATGGCTTCACGATGCTGTTGCGAAATGTGCCAAGTATCATCTCATGGTGGACATTCATGATGAGTACCGTCCCACAGGACTAAGCCGTACCTATCCTAACCTGTTGACACAGGAGGGCATCCGTGGCAATGAGGAGATGCCTGATGCCACGCATAATGTCACACTGCCATTTACCCGTTACCTCTGTGGTCCAGCCGACTATACCCTGTGTTATTTCAACGCTCGTGTGAAAAATACAAAAGGACATCAGTTGGCGATGGCTGCCGTCTATTACTCACCCTTGCAGTTCTATTTCTGGTACGACAATCCTTTTGTGGATAAAGGGGAGGCAGAGTTGAAGTTCTGGAAAGACTGTCCTACAGTATTTGATGAGAGCATCGCCCTTGACGGTGTTCCTGGTGAGTATATCATCCAGGCACGTCGCTCAGGCTCAGACTGGTATGTCGGTGCCATGACGAATACCGAGGGGCGCACTGTCACGATCCGCACAGCCGAGTTTTTGCCAACAGGTAAGTACGAAGTTGAAGTCTATAATGACGATCCGACACTGGACACTCGTACGAAGGTACGTGCTACCATAAAGACTATCAAGTCAGGAAAGCCTATCACCCTCACCCTACAACCCAGTGGTGGTGCCGCCCTCCATTTTAGACCCGTTCAATAAGATGAAGAAAAGAATTTTTTGCATCTTAG
>FLNX01002750.1_pt1 | contig 27351 bp, 18 predicted proteins | sample 1140341 | NCBI WGS metagenome assembly FLNX01 (sample SAMEA3878208, study PRJEB12797) | bioreactor metagenome | biome: Moose rumen | place: Sweden | collected 2011-10 | reverse complement strand
TACGGCACGCCACACCTTCGCACAGCTGCTGTTGCACCAGGGAATGCCCATGACGGCAATTCAGCAGATGCTCGGACACCGGAAACTGGAAACAACTCAGATCTACGGCGAACGTGACCGGGTTACTCTGCTGGCAGAGATGAGAAAATCAATGAACTTAAAAAACAAAACGAAATGAAAAGAATCATTACAGGGAGCCGCGCCTTCTTCAGCGGCATGGAAGGCTTCAAGCCAAAGGACTGTGACGTGATAGTTATCGTGAATAACAAGGAGGTACCGTTCAAATGGATGAGACAGACATCTAATGGTTCCGTTGATGTCTTTGAGATTGTCCGGCACCCGAAAGCTAAACTGATATCACATGCTGTGGATAAGGCCCAGCCTATGGCCATCGCACGGTTCCTTACTCCTGCTTTCGCCAAGGAGATAGGTCTGCATCCGTCTGACCTGCCCGCATTGAGACCGATGCGGGAGAACCTGGACTATAAGCATGAATATCTGGGCATTATCTATGATGCGTATGTCAGCAACAGCAGCTTTGAGTTGACTGACGACCAGCGCCAGGCTGCCTTCGATGTTTATCTGAAATATCGGACAAATGAATAAGATAGTAAAGTGGATTTAAGACAGCCACCGCCTGCAGCATCTTGCTGGAGGCGTGGCCGTCAGACTTTGACTTTGTGCTTCTTGTTTTGTATTTTCATAACGCTCACTTTGTCGTTATCTTTGCAATAAAAAACTGGAAGATATGACGAACAACACAAAAGACATCGTACAGTACTCCTGCGCAGTGTTCTCGCTGGTGGCAGGCATTACCCTGTGCTACATCAACTTCCTGCTGACGGGAGACATCACTAACGGTGTGCTGGGATTTACCGGCATGTGCCTCAGTTTCACTGGGGGAGTATTCGGCATCGCGCTCTACGTCCGGACAAAGGTGGACCAGGAAGTACGTAACTATATGGACAAAATGAAGGAATAAAACACCCGGCACTATGGCAGACATGTTGATTTTAAAACCGTTCATACGGTCATGGGAAGGAAAGAAGTACACTAACCGGCGTAGCGACCGTGGCGGCCCGACGAAATGGGGCGTGACGATTGGCACCTACCGTGAGGTATTCGGCAGCAGCAGGACCATCGCTGACCTGAAGAACCTGACGGAAGAGGAATGGGACACGGTGTTCCGGCGATTCTGGAACAGGTGGAAGGCTGACCTGATAGAAAGCCAGTCGGTGGCCAACCTGCTGGTGGACTGGGTGTGGGGCAGCGGGAAATACGGCATAGTATATCCGCAACAGGTGCTCGGAGTGACACCTGACGGCATCGTCGGACCGAAGACGCTGAAGGCGCTCAACGATGCTGACCCCTCTACGCTCTTTTCTGCCCTGTGGAAACGGCGCAAGCTGCACTTCGAGAGCGTGGCCAGTGCTCCCGGACAGGAGGTGAACCTGCCTGGATGGCTGAATAGGCTGAACGGCATCAAGTACCGGCGGCTGGTATGTAACGGTGGCAAGGTTGTCTGGTTCTAAACAGGCATCGATATGACGGACAAGGAATACTATGAGTGGCAGTACCGGCAGATGGCCGGGCGTCAGGGCTGCTGGGGCCCGGTGATGATGGCCTGCCTTATAGTGGCCGTACTGCTGATGCTGTGCGGCTGCAGGACGAAGTATGTGCCCTTAGAAACTGTCAAGACTGAGATAGTACACCAGACGGACACCGTAGAGAAGAAGGTGGAGGTCAATAAAGAGACCAATACCATTATACGTGAAGGAAGGCCGGAAGACAGCGTGCTGCTGGCAAAGTTAGGGATTAAGTTGGCGGCTAATGAGCGGCTGTTGATAATTCAGCAAGAGCAGATTAACAGCCTTTTGAGTGACCTCAAGGAGTTGCATTACAAGGATAGTGTCCGTGTTGACAGCATACAGGTCCCCTATCCTGTGGAAAGGAAGCTGTCCCGCTGGGAGCAGGTGTGCGTGGACTACGGTAAGGTGATGATGGGCGTGACGGCCTTCAGCGTGGCTACTGCGGTACTGGCCGTCATCATGTATGTACGAAGGAAAATCAACCCTTAGAGGTCTTTTGTTCTCTTAATCATAATTAAGTTTTAGGTTTTTAGTTATTGATTGTTGCCGCTGCCTGTGAAGGTGGCGGTTTTTTTCTTCCGTTTTTCCTTGCATATCCGGGAAATATTTTGTATATTTGCAGCGGTTAAGAAGAAAGAAGGTATGGATATTCTGATAATCATATTAGCCCTGCTCGGCATCGTGCTCATTCCGCTCGGTGTGGTGGCCGGCTTTGGCTTGATGCCTGGTAAATCGCACAACATGCCTACAAGGCCTGTGCAGCTTCAAGTCACGGAGGGAGGCTATGGCATGTTCTTCGTCCGGTGGTCAACTTATGACTATGGTGACAAGATGTACCATGCCAGGCTGGAACAGCGGGCGGCCGACGAAACGAAAATAGTGTCCGCGCCTTCAAAAGAAGGACTCGAGAAAGAGGTCAGGAGGGTGTTCTGCCAGTGGCAGAAGGAATGGCCGGAGAAGAACGGATGGCCTCTGGAACTGCTCGATAGTTAGTATTTTCAATAATAAATGATAAGCGGTATATTTGCATAAAATTGTAGATATACCGCTTATTTTTATGAACAACGAGACTTTTTCTGCCAGAATAGTTATCAATTCCAGTGAGGCTCAGAACAAGCTTAAAGAGCTGCAGGCTGAGCGTGAACGCCTGAGAAAAACACAGGAAGCACTTTACCGCTCACAGAAAAAAGAAGACCGCGAACTGGCCGCACAAATGCAGCGTAACATTGATAGCTGTAACCGGAAAATACGTGAGCAGCAAAAATACATCAAGGGGCTTGACACGTCGGTCAAGAACCTGTCAAACGCCTCCTATAAAGAGCTGTCAATGACGGTGAAGGCCCTTAATAAGGAACTGCGCAGCGGACACGTGAAGCGCAACAGCCAGGAGTGGAATGAGCTGACTCGGAGGATAAGGGAGTGCAAGGCAGAGATGGTGCGTATGAATGCTGCTACGGAGGTTTCTACGTCGGTATGGCAGAAGTTCTTCAGATTTCTGAATAACAGCTGGGGTGGGGTGACTGTCCTCATCGGCAGCATTACCGGACTCTCCATGACCGTAAGAAAGTGCGTCCAGGACTATGCCGACATGGAGGAAGCTATGGCGGATACCCGCAAATACACGGGACTGACGGCAGCCCAGGTAAGGGAGCTGAATGAGAAGCTGAAAACAATGGACACACGTACCGCAAGGGAACAGCTGAACGAACTGGCAGGGGCCGCAGGACGCTTGGGTAAGACGTCGAAAGAAGACATTGTTAATTTTGTGGAAGCTGGAAACATGATCAACGTGGCTCTGGGTGACGACTTGGGAGAAGGGGCCATTGACCAGATAGGCAAGCTGACAATGGCCTTCGGAGAGGATGAGAAAAAGGGACTGCGTGAAGCCATGCTGGCTACTGGCTCTGCGGTCAACGAACTGGCGCAGAACTCTGCCGCCAAGGCAGGATACCTGGTGGACTTCACGGCACGCGTGGGGGCTTTCGGCAAACAGCTCGGACTGACTCAGGCACAGCTGATGGGATTCGCCGCCGTCATGGACGAAGGACTGCTGCAGGACGAGATGGCGGCAACGGCATTCGGTAATATGCTCACCAAGATGCGTAGCGACACCGAGAAATTCGCACGTATCGCCGGCATGGACGTGAAAGAGTTCGCACGCCTGATTGACGAGGATGCCAACGGTGCCGTCCTCCGGCTGGCTGACAACCTGAAAAGACAGGATGCGGCCACCATGATGAAGATGCTCGACGACATGGGACTGGACGGCAGCCGGGCCGTGGCGGTAATTTCTACATTGGCCGATAAGATTGACGATGTACGCCGCCATCAGCAGCTGGCAACTAAGGCTTACGAGGAAGGTTCTTCTGTCGTGGATGAATACAACACGATGAATAATACAGTACAGGCTGAGCTGGAAAAGGCGAAAAACAAGTTCCATGAACTGTCTGTTGAATTGGGCGAGAGACTGAGACCTGTCGTGACATACACCATCAGCGCTGGATCCATGGGAGTGAAGGTCCTGGCTGAACTGACAGACTTTATTACCCGGTACCGTACGACGCTTATTACTCTTACTGCAGCTGTTATCGCATATACGGTCGCAGTCAATGGGCAGAACATGGCGGCTAAGCTGCAGGTGTTCTGGAATGAGAAGGTTATTGCCTCTTTCCGCTCGTTGTACAGGGTGATGCTTGCTCATCCTTACCTGGCTGTGGCAACGGCCGTCATGACTGTAGTGGCTGCTCTTGTGGACTTGTCAAAGAAAACGGACGATGCTGCAGCTGCTGCCAGAAGACTGGATGAAGTCAACCGGCAGGCCGCTGCCGATGCCGAGAGCGAGACAAGGGCGGTCAAAAAATTGGTCGAGATTGCGAGGGATAAGGCGCTCTCTGACAATGAGAGAAGAAAGGCTGTTGAGGAGATAAATAAGATCAGCCCTGAATACCTGGGCAATCTGAATCTGGAGAGTATCAATACGCAGAAGGCGGACGTGGCCATCAAGAACTATACGCAGTCCATTCTGCTTAATGCCAAGGCCAAGAGACTGGCGGCCCAGATTGATGAGCTGGAACAAAAGAAAATGGAAAAGCGTAACCAGCTGTCTGAAGGTGAGTATTCACGATGGTACGACGGATGGCTGACCATGTGGAACAGTGCCGCTGAAAAACTTGACCGCTCTCTGAATGCTGCACAGTCGTTTGTCTTCCATGGCAACCTGAAAGGATGGAATGAGACGTCAGCGACTGAGGAAAACGGCTATTACACTGATACGGCAAGCCTGGCTGTTTCCAGATACAGGAAGGAAGTGAACAGTCTGGAGGATGAGGAGAAACGGCTGAACGAAGTGCTGGAACAGACCACTGAGCAAATGGTGAAGATAAAGGCAGCGGCTGAAGAAGCAGCACCCGGCGGTTCCCCGGCCAGTCCCTACGCGCCCGCACCCGCAAAGAGTGGGAGAGGGGGCAGGACAACCACCAAGGACACCACGGAAAAGGACCTCCGCGAACGCAACGAGGCCATCAAGGCGGCCAACGATGAGCTGCTGGCCTTGAACATGGCGGCATACGCTGCGGGCGAAATCAACTACCGGGACTATCTGGAGAAGGAGCAGCAGCTGCAGCTGGCAGGCATTCGCAAACGCATGGAGCTGTATGGCGAGGGCACTGACGAATACAAGAAGCTGCAGCTGAAGGAGCAGCAGCTGCTCCGGCGTGGTACCGAGGAACAGCAGCAGCTGGAGCTGCACGACATGGAACGCCAGCACCGTGACCTCATAGAGCAGCTGAAGCAGGACTTCGAAGACCGGAACAGCAGCATCTACCAGAACGAGGCGGCCCTGAATGAGGCACTCTTCCAGGCTGACTATGACTACCTGCAGCTGAAGGCGGAACTGTACAACAAGGGCTCGCTGGAACGTATGCAGGTGGAGGAAGAAACCGAGGACCTGCTGCGCCAGCACCAGCTGGAGCGGGAACAGTACTACCAGGAGTCGCTGGAGAGCCTGCGCGAAACGTACCTCGGACAGTCGTCGGAGAAAAGAAAGACCCTCGAACTCAATGCCCTCGATGAGCTCTTCCGCCAAGGGCTCCTGAAGGAAGAGGACTACCAGCAGGCACGCCTGCAGATACAGGCCCGCTACGCTCAGGACTCCACAGCCGGTTCCGTAAGCGGAGGCACCGCCTCCGCCGCCTTCAGGCTGGCCCGACAGCAGGCCGGTGACGCCAACGCCCAGAACCCCTGGACGGGCGACCTGACGAACCTGCAGAACCAGACGGCGGCCCTGAAGGAAATGTACCAGAACGACGAGCTGACGCATGCGGAGTACCTCGCGGCCAAGGCCATGGCCGTCGATGAGTTCGTCGAGAAGACGCAGGAGAAGTACGGCGCAGTCTTCGAACAGCTGGGCAACCTGTACAATGCCGCCAGTGCCTACGCCAAGGCTTCCTCTGACTACGAGGTGGCCGTCGTCACCAAGAACTATGACCGCCAGATAGAGGCTGCCGGAAATAACCAGGCGAAGGTCAAGAAGCTGGAGGAAAAGAAGCAGAAGGAAGTGGCAGCCATCAAGAAGAAGGCGAACGACCGCGCCATGAAGATGGAGATAGCCCAGGCACTGGCCAGCACGGCCATGGGGGCCATCAATGCCTATACGTCGGCCGCTCAGGTGCCGCTGGTGGGCTATCTGCTGGCTCCTGTGGCAGCAGCTGCTGCTCTCGCTGCGGGTATGCTGCAGGTGGCCACCATCAAGAAACAGCACCAGGCAGAGGCAGCAGGCTATTACGAGGGTGGCTACACGGGCGGCCGTGACTACCGCAAGAAGGCGGGCGTGGTGCACGAAGGGGAGTTCGTGGCCAACCATCAGGCCGTCAACAACCCTGCCATCGTCCCCTTCCTGGACTTCATCGACCGGGCACAGAAGAACAATACCGTAGGCTCGCTGACCATGGACGACGTGCGACGCACGGTGGGTGGCAGTTCCAACGCCTCCGTCATCGCCCCCGTGGTCAATGTCCAGACCGACAATGAGGAGCTGAGACTGGAGCTGCAGCAGCTGCGCGACACTAACGAGCAGCTGCGCGAAGCTGTCAGCCAGGGCATACCGGCATACGTGGATACTGAACAGGCCAAGAAGGCACTTGACCATCTGAAGGCCCTGAAGGCTAAAAAATAATCTTTAATTCGTAAACTGACATGACACAATTACTCCTCTCCAAGGACGACGGCAACAGCTGGCAGCGCGTGTACTTCAGTGCTGAGTCCAATGGGTTCAAGCTGACGCGGGAGAACCCGTACTTCACCTCGTCAGAAGCTTATACGCTGGACGTGAGCCTGCCCATGGATATTCTTGAGAACCGGCAGTTCCTGCAGAACCTGCAGCGCATCGACACCTCGAAACCGATGATCAGCATGAAGTGCCGGCTCATGGTGGACAACCGCCTGGTACTCGTCGGCACGGCACGCGTCACGCAGGTCACCCACCTGACGGTGAAGGTGCAGCTGCTCGGGGGACGCAGCGAGGTGAACTTCCTCGGCAGTGACGACTACATCGACGAACTGCCCCTTGGAAGGGTCAATGCCGCTACATGGGCTGACGACGAAGAGGTCGACGTGTCGGTGGTGACGGACGAGACGAAGGGCGCATCCACCTCCTGCTGGCAGTTCCGGCTGCTCTTCCTCGTCAGGAAGGTCCTCGGGCACTACGGCTTCAGCCTCGCCCAGTGCGACATCGACCGTGAACCGTGGAACAGGCTCTTCGTGGCCACGGCAAAGCGGACGGCCGTCTATGCCCATGTGCTGCCGCACTGGACGCCGCGTGAGTTCCTGACTGAGGTGTGCCGCTTCTTCAACCTCACTATGCAGATTGACGAGGTGGCCAAGACGGTCAGGCTCCTGGCAGTGCCTGAGTTCTTCGCTGGTGCACAGCTCGTGAAGATTGTCCCGGTGGAGGAATATACCGTGGAAATGGCCGAAGAGAGCGACGCACGGGCACTGGCTGCTGACAACCTGATGTTTGACATGTCCTCGTCACCCTCACATGACTATGACATCATTCCGGAGGATGTCCGGGAGAATGTCAGAACCGTTGACTACCCGACCTACGACGCTGCAGCAGCTGCTTACGAGAGCATGGGGGAGAATGAGCGAATGCGCCAGGTGTTCCGCTGCCCTCTTGGCAGCTTCGCCGGGTGGGACTTTGACTTCAGCGCCTTCGGCCTGCAGTCATCGCTGGTCATGCTCACTCAGATTGACGTGTTCCGGCCCCTCATGCGCGAGAACGCTGCAGGCGACACGGAGCTGAAAATTGTACCGGTGGCCATCGGCGACTGGGACACCAGCGTGCACTGGGGCAGTGACGAAGGTGGATATTCCGTCACGCAGCACACCATAGGCCCAACACTCGAAAACCCCACGGGCAATGAGCGGACAACAGTGTCGCTGAATGGCATATTCGGAGGCAATATGACCGGTGCCGGTGAAGAGGAGTCGGCCACTGTCCAGGAATATGTCATGGGCGACGAGACGGTCACCAAGAAGGGCGAGAAGGAGGACCGACTGCAGGTCATGTTCATCGACGACGTCATGCAGAAGGCTGTACGTGTCAGATCCGACGACCCGGAGAACTTTGTACAGTACAATGTCCGTGCTGGCTTCACTGACTGGCGCTTCCGGCAGAACCCGCTGTCCTCCTCTCACAGGCTGTGGTCCCTCTCGCTGAACCCTACCGATGCCACCTACTACCTCGGGCAGCTGCACCGCAACGGCTTTTCTTTCAACATGAAGGCACGCCATGTCTTCCGCTTCTATGCTGAACAGATGCCGGACCCTGCCAGCGTCTTCATCGTCCGGAACAAACGCTACGGATGCGAGAAGCTGGAGGCCTCAGTCAATGAGGACGGCTTCGACCACCTCATGACAGGGTATTTCTACGAGATGACATGTTAAAAGTGCACCTTTGCAACAAAAAAGTTACAAAATGTTTGGTGGTTTGCAACTTATTTGTTACCTTTGCATCGGCAATTAAGCCAATAGCTCTTTTAAATTATGTCACATGATGACTTTGTTAAGCGCCTGAAGGCTGCTGGATGCAGACTTCTAAGGCACGGACGGAGACACGACATCTGGTTTAGTCCTACAACAGGTCAAACAAGACCAGTTCCCCGTCATGGAAACAAGGAAGTCAAACCAGGACTTCTGAAAACTCTTGAAAAAGAATTGCTCGGGCTTTAAGCCCGGGCAACCTTTAGAGGGAGAGCAGAGACTGGCTGAGTGGGATAATGCGAAGAGCTTTTTGTTGAATCAAAACATAATTATAATATGGCAGAGAAGGTGAAAGTTTTGGCGATAGTGGAACGAGGCAAAGGGAAGGGAAATTTCACGACCTTTTCTACTCAGACCATTGAGAACTGCGGATTTAGCGGTGGAGGAGCAACGGCACGCGAAGCGATGAGCGACACGTATGTCGCTTTGCAAGAGATGAGCGAACTGAAGAAGGAAGAAGGTGTGACGATGCCAGAAATAGAGTTTGATTTCCGTTTCGATGTCGGCTCGTTCTTCGACTACTACCCCATAGACGTGACAGCCTTCGCCAAGTACATCGGCATGAACGCCTCGGTACTGCGCCAGTACGTCACTGGCCTGAGAGAACCAAAGGAGGAAACAATCAAGAGAATCCGAGAAGGAATAGATAAACTTTCAAGAGACCTGGGCATGAACCTGATGGTTGAAAGACCACCTGTTTCCTATGTCGAATGATTGTGATATATTTTTAAAAGAGCACTAAATCCCCCTGCTTGCGACAAGTCGGGGGATTTTTTTCATTTTCCAGCGATTTTATTTGGTAGTTCCAGGAATTATCACTATCTTTGCAGCGTCAAAATTATACGAGCGGTACGAGAGATGCCGCTGGATATATGTCCAGCCTTTTTTGTGCCCATCAACTTTTAAGGAAACAACAGTCTAACTGCACCGCGTCGGGTCACTGGATAACACCCCGAAGGCCTTAGCTCGTATAAGCCTTGACAGCGCGTAGTGCAGTTTTTAATGTCAAAATTATACGTGATTATGGAAAAGCAAGTAATGAATCAGAGTGAGCAGAATGCAGCGTTGTTCTTCTGCTGGGTGAAGGTAAGTGAGCGTCTGGAGAAGACGCTGGACAGCGAGGAACGCCGACTGGCCGACTGGTGCCGACAGGAACTGGCAAACCGTGTACTGACCGACGGGACCCTGTGGGAACAGACCGTGATGGCCATCGGCGAGAAAGTGGCAGAGCTCAACCGAGGACGCATAGGCCACGGGCCTTACTTCCACCTCGATGCCATGGCACCCACAGACCTGAACATGGGCTTCATCCGCATCAGCCGCGTGCATGCACGCCACCAGTGCATACACATCTCTGTGGGGCGCTGCTTCGGCTATGTCAGTGCCAGGCCGGCAGGTTCTGAGCGCAGCAGGCTCTCGTAGCCTTTTTACTTTCATTTGCATGCCGGGGCCTCACGGGGCTCCGGCTTTCTTGTCACAGGAACCCGTCGTAGTTCTTCAGCGCCTCATTGGCCGCCTGTATGTCCTTCGGTGTGTAGGTGTCGGTAATCAGGATGCTCGAATGGCGGGCCTGGTCACGCACCGTCAGCACGTCATGGTTCGCCCTGAGCATGTTCGTGATGCCGGTGTCCTTCAGGCTGTAGAACTTGTACTGCTCAGGCAGGTCAAGATCCTTGCGCACACACCGCGTCCAGTAGTCACGGAACATCTTCTCCGACTTCCGTTCACGTCCTGGCTTGAAACCGTCACTGAACAGGTAGTAGTGGCTGGGGAACCGGAACACCTCCAGCTCCAGCATCAGGCGTATCACCTTCGCCGGGAGCGTGATGACCGCATCGTTGCGGTTCTTCGTGTTCTCACCGTGCAGCAGCAGCGTCTGACTCGACGGCCGGATGTCGCCTATTGTCAGGTAGGTCATCTCATGCGGACGGATGAACAGGTAGTGCAGCAGGTAGCAGGCCAGCAGGAAATGACGGTTATTCTTATAAAGGTATTCGCGTACGCGCGTAAGGACATCATTCGGAATCACGGAGCGGTTCTTCTTCTTTGCCCGCCGCTGCACCATCATCATGCCTGCCGTCGGGTCGGCGTTCAGGTACGTGCGCTGCAGCAGCCACCGGCTGAACGTCTTCAGCCAGGCCAGGTAGTTGTTGCGCGTCTGGAGCGTGTTGTTGCGCTCGATGAAGACGTAGTCCAGGAACTCTCCGACACGGTGCCTGTCCAGCTGGAAGATGTACTGCAGCCCGCGATCTGCCGCCCAGCGCTCCAGTACCCTGAGGTAGCTCAGGTAGCTGGCCAGGCTCTCCTCACGCATGTCGTCGTCCTTCACCAGCTTGTGCAGGTATTCACGGTAACGCTCAGCCACCACCGCAAACGTAGTGTATTCAACGGGCGATGACTGCTCTATCCAAGGGTTCCAGCCGCCCAGCAGCCGTTCCTTCACCCGCTCGATGATGCGCCGGGCATGCTGCCGCTGCGCCGTCTTCCCCTTGATTCTGCCGAGCATGATCTTCTTACGGTGCAGCTTCCCGATATTGGGGTCGAAGGCATAGAAACTGACGAACACTTCCTTCCCCTGGTGGAAGGTTGGCTCTGTCCATCCTCTCACGTAAGAAAGCGTCTCAGAATTTGAAAAAGTCATTTTTTTACTCATTTCATTTTACCGAAATGAGTTCTGAAGTTATTTCCTTGTCTGGTCGTACTGTCCGATGACTGTCCGACTTTTTTAACCAAACCGAGGACAAATCGCTGTTTTTCAGCTCTTTGTCCTCGGTCATGTCGGGATTACTGGACTCGAACCAGCGACCTCGCGCCCCCCAGACGTGTGCGCTACCAACTGCGCTAAATCCCGATTGTTTGCTCGTAAGCGGATGCAAAGGTACGTAGTTTTTCTGAAACTTGCAAATTTTTTCCTCACTTTTTAGCGAAAAGTTTTATAATTAATGTTATTTATGCAATTTCCTTGGTGCAAAAAGAAAATATTTCGTACCTTTGTGAGTTATTTAATATATAATAAGGTATAAGGACCACTATGCAATATACGATCGAAGCCCCCGAAAGGCTTACTCAGACCATTAAACTGCCGGCATCGAAGAGTATCTCGAACCGGGCGTTGGTCATATACGCTTTGTCAGGTGGCAGCGTGCTGCCGGAGAACCTGAGTGACTGCGACGACACAGAAGTAATGATAAGGGCGCTGCGCGACATGCCCGAGGAAATCAATATTAAGGCAGCAGGAACGGCCATGCGCTTCATGACCGCCTACCTGAGTGTGCTCGACGGCCATTGCCACACGCTGACGGGAACGGAGCGCATGAAGCACCGCCCCATAGGTCTGCTGGCAAACGCCCTGCGTCATCTGGGAGCCGACATTTCCTATCTGGGTGAGGAGGGCTTCCCGCCGCTGCGCATCAGAGGACAGGAATTGCAGGGCGGCTTACTGGAGATTCCCGGTAACGTGAGCTCACAATACATCTCTGCACTGCTCATGATAGGCCCCGTACTGAAGAACGGGCTGACGCTGCGTCTGACGGGTTCCATCATTTCGCGGCCGTATATTGACCTGACACTCTCGGTCATGCACCAGTTTGGGGCAGAGGCAGAGTGGACGGACATAGACACCATTCAGGTGGCCCCTGTTCCCTACAAGGAGCGTTCTTACTACATTGAGAGCGACTGGAGTGCCGCGTCTTATTGGTATGAGATGATGGCACTGTCGCAGAACGAAGACGACGAAGTCAGGCTGGAAGGGCTGATGGATGGCTCTCGTCAGGGTGACTCGTCGGTGCGCTACATCTTCAGTCTGTTGGGTGTGAAGACCACCTTTGGCACCACTGAGCCTGGCAAGCCCACCACTGTGACGCTGCGCCGCAACGGGCACCGCGTGCCCCGTCTTGACTATAACTTTGTGAACTCGCCTGACCTTGCGCAGACCTTCGTAGTGTGCTGTGCGGTGATGGGGGTGCCGTTCCATTTCCGTGGACTCTCAACGTTGAAAATCAAGGAGACCGACCGTATCAAGGCACTGAAGACCGAGATGCGTAAGCTGGGCTTTGTCCTTAGCGAGGGTGACGGCACGGAGCTCATTTGGAGCGGTGAGCGTTGTGAGCCGGACCTTGAGCCAGGCATTGACACCTACGAGGACCACCGCATGGCTTTGGCTTTTGCACCGGCAGCTTTCCGCATCCGTGGATTGAAAATCAATCAGCCGCAAGTGGTGAGCAAGTCGTACCCCCGCTACTGGGACGACCTGGAGGCTGCGGGATTTTGCATTATGCACAATTAAATCGAAACTTGAAAATTCGTAAATCGCAAATAAAAAAAGATGTCTTTCGTCCTGATAATTATAGGTTCCATCATTGTGTTAGGAGTCATTGCCGCCCTGTTGTCGTGGGGTGACAAGGATGAACCCATTGTGAAGGGCGAAAGCGACTGTGCCTCCTGTACCAGTCAGGATGATTGTAAGTTAAAGGAGTTGAAGTGCCGAAAAACAAATCTTTTGCTCCTCGTGCCTTTCCTTCTGATGCTGTTGTCGGCTTGTGCCACGAAGCAGAATACGGCGAAGTCGCGTTTCTTCCATGCGTTCCATGCCCGCTACAACATCTACTTCAATGGCTCGCAGGCTTTTATCGACGGTAGTCTGGAGCAGGAGAAGGGTAACCATGACAACTTTACCGAGCTGTTGCCGCTGTATGCTGTAGCCAATAAGAACACCCGGACCATTGGTGCCGGACAGTTTGACCGTGCCATAGAGAAGTCGGAGAAGGCCATCCGCCGTCATAGCATCAAGCGTAAGCCCGAATGGAACAAGGGTCGTAAGAAGACGGCCAAGGACATAGAGTGGCTGAACCGCCGTGAGTATAACCCCTTCATCTGGAAAGCCTGGCTGTTGTTAGGCAAGTCACAGTTTCAGAAAGGTGAGTTCGAAGAAGCCGCTGCTACCTTCTCCTACATGAGCCGACTCTACCAGACGCGTCCCCACATCTATGGCATTGCCCGTGCCTGGCTGACCAAGAGCTATACGGAGTTGGGCTGGTACTACGAGGCAGAGGACGTGATACGCAACATGAAGCGTGACTCCATGGACTTCCGTGCCGTGAAGGACTGGGACTACGCTCATGCCGACTACTACATACGTACCGGGCAGTATGCCGAGGCTGTGCCCTACCTGCGTAAGGTCATCAAACATGAGCGGCGCAGGACCCAGCGAGCCCGTGAGTGGTACCTCATGGGGCAGCTGCAGGCCAGGTTAGGCAACCGCGAAGAGGCTTTCCGTGCCTTCCGCAAGGTGTCGCGAATGAATCCCCCTTACAAGCTGGACTTCAATGCCCAGATAGCACAGACGGAGGTGATGGCCCGTGGACAGGCCAAGAAGATGATCAGCAAGCTGAGGCGCATGGCCTCGTCAGATAATAACAAGGACTATCTTGACCAGGTGTATTACGCCATAGGAAACATCTACCTGTCAGAACGTGACACGCTGAAGGCCATCGACGCCTATGAGACGGGTAACAAGAAGGCAACGCGCAGCGGCATAGAGAAAGGTGTGCTGCTGCTGAAGCTGGGTGACCTGTACTGGACATGCGAACGTTACAGCGACGCACGCCGCTGCTATGGTGAGGCCATCGGTCTGCTGGACCGTGAGCGTCCTGACTATGAACAGCTGTCGAAGCGCTCAAAGGTGCTCGACGAGTTGGTGCCCCACACCGAGGCCGTCCATCTGCAGGACTCGCTGCAGGAGCTGGCCCGCATGCCCGAGGCAGAGCGTCTGGCCGCCATTGACCGGGTTATCGATGCGCTGAAGAAGAAGGAGGAGGAAGAACGTCGCCTAAAGGAAGAGCAGGAAGTTGAGCAGGCTCTCCAGGAGCGGGCCGGTGAAGGCGACAAGAATAATGTCCCGCAACCCACCACGCAGCCTACGGCCGGTCAGCAGGGGCTGTGGTACTTCTATAATCCGCAGGCGGTGAGCCAAGGTAAGCAGGCCTTCGAGCGCCAGTGGGGCAGGCGAGAGAATGTTGATAACTGGCGGCGTAACAACCGTACGGTGGTGAAACTTGACGACCTTACTGAACCCGAAGGCGACGAAGTCATGACCGACAGCCTTGGCAATGTCATTGAGCCTGTTGAGGGCGAAACGCCTGAAGAACAGGCTGACTCTGCTGCCCTCGACCCCCATAACCGTGAGTACTACTTGGCACAGATCCCGTTTACCGAAGAACAGCTGGCAGCCAGCAATGCCCTGCTGAGTGATGGGCTGATGAATGGCGGCGTCATCTTCAAGGACAAGCTCGACAACCTGCGTAAGAGTGAGCAGTACCTGTCGCGTCTGACGCGTGACTTTACCGACTATGCCCGTAACGATGAGGCTCTCTACCACCTGTGGCTGCTCTACTCACGTCAGGGCCGTACCGCCATGGCCCGTGACTGTCTGAACCGTCTGAAGCGCGACTACCCCGAAAGTCAGTGGACTATTCTGTTGAGCGACCCGTACTTTGTAGAGAATGCACGGTTTGGCGTACACATTGAGGATTCGCTCTATGCCGCTACCTACGATGCCTTCCAGGCAGACCGCACGGGTGAGGTGATGGGCAACGCACGCATCTCCACCGAGCGCTTCCCCTTAGGTGCCCACAGGCCGAAGTTCCTCTTCGTTGAGGGTCTGACGCTGCTCAATGCCGGTCAGGCCGACAGCTGTCTGGTACGCATGAAGGAGGTGGTTGAGAAATTCCCCGACAGCGAGGTGAGCTCCATTGCCGGCATGATAGTGCGTGGCGTACAGGAAGGCCGCCGCCTGCATGGCGGTCATTTCGACATGGCTGACGTCTGGAACCGCCGTGATGCGGTCATGAACCAGCGTGACTCCGCCAGTGTTGACACGCTGAGCATTGAGCGTAACACCCGTTTCAACTTCGTACTGGCCTACAGGCCCGACTCCATCAATGGCAACCAGCTGCTCTATGAGCTGGCCCGCTATAACTTCACCAACTACCTGGTGCGCAACTTCGAGATTGAGGTGGAGAATGGCGATGGCGTCAGCCGACTGATGGTTCGCGGGTTCATGAGCTACGACGAGGTGCGCCAGTATGTGCGCATGCTCTATGCCGACCCGCTGATGAAGGAACGGCTGCAAGGATGCCGCCACCTCATGATTAGTGACGAAAACCTGCAGAAGCTCGGCATCTCGTTCAGCTACAACGACTACGACGAGTTCTACGAGCGTGAGCTGGCTCCACTCGACATCAGCAAAGACCCGCTGCTGAGTGACCCTGCCACCATTGAACAGGAGGAAGAGCCGGAAGAAGAGGAGGAAGAGCAGGGCGGCAACAGCGATGATGACCTCTTCGGCCCGTCCTCTCCTGGCAACTTTAATGGTGACATTGAGTTCGACGAAGACTTCTACCGGTAAGGGCGAAGGGTTGAGCGTTGAGCGTTGAGCGTTGAGCGTTGAGGGTTGAGCGTTGAGCGTTGAGCGTCAAAGGGCGAAGACTGAAGGTCAAAGGCTGAAGGTCAAAGGTCAAAGGTCAAAGGGAGCTCCCCAAAGCCTTAGACCGGTACCCTTAGACCTTAGTTCTTAGACCTTAGACCGGTTCCCTTAGACCAAAAACAATAAAATTCGATTATCGTAAATAGAGAAAGATGACTAACGGACTACTACTATGGGCTGACGATGAGATGGAACTGCTCCGTCCCCATCTGCTTTTCCTTGAGAAGAAAGGCTACGAAGTAATCACAGTGACCAATGGCCCCGATGCCATTGAACAGTGCCAGAAGCAGAACTTCGACTTGGTGCTGCTCGACGAGATGATGCCGGGCCTCTCCGGCCTCGACACCCTGCAGCGCATCAAGGAGGTGGCACCCTCCGTGCCCGTCGTCATGGTAACCAAGAGCGAGGAGGAGGACATCATGAACCAGGCCATTGGCCGTAAGATTGCCGACTACCTCATCAAGCCCGTCAACCCCAACCAGATACTGCTGACGCTGAAGAAGAACATCCACCGGCGCGAACTGGTGACCGAGGAGACACAAAGCGGCTACCAGCAGCAGTTCCAGCAGATAGCCATGCAGATAATGGACTGCCGCACCTGGCAGGACTGGACCGAGGTTTACCGCCGGCTGGTGCACTGGGAGCTGGAGCTCAGCTCTACCGACTCGTCGATGATGGAGATGCTGCAGATGCAGAAGGAAGAGGCCAACCTCGGCTTCGCCAAGTTTATCAAGAAGAACTACATGGACTGGATAGCCTCCCCCAGTCGAGGTAGGCTGGAGGGGACCGGGGATAGACCGGGGGCTCCTATCCTTTCTCCTGACCTCTTCAAGACCAACGTCTTCCCCCGGCTCAATAACGGCGAAAAGGTGTTCCTCGTGGTGTTCGACAACTTCCGCTACGACCAGTGGAAAATGATAGAGCGTGAGCTGAGCGACCAGTTCGAAATTGACGACCAGCTCTACTGCAGCATCCTGCCCACCGCCACACAGTATGCCCGTAACGCCATCTTCTCAGGTCTGATGCCTGACCAGATAGCCCGCATGTTCCCCGACCTCTGGGTCGATGAGGACGAGGAGGAGGGCAAGAACCTCAACGAGGCACCGCTCATCCAGACACAGCTGGACCGCTACCGCCGCCACAACACCTTCTCGTACCACAAAATCAACACCTCGGCAGAGGCAGAGCGCTTCCTTGCCCAGCTGAACACGCTCGACAGGTACGACCTGAACGTCGTCGTGTTCAATTTCATCGACATGCTCTCACATGCCCGTACCGAGTCGAAAATGGTGCGCGAACTGGCCAATAACGAGTCGGCCTATCGCAGCATCACCCTGTCCTGGTTCCGCCATTCGGTGGTCAGCGACCTGTTCCGCCAGCTGGCCATGACCGACTATCGCATCCTCATCACCACCGACCACGGCTCCATACGCTGCACCAGGCCCGTGAAGATTATCGGCGACCGCAACACCAATACCAACCTGCGCTACAAGTTAGGCAAGAACCTCTCTTACGACAACAAGGACCTCTTCGTCGTCAAGAACCCCCAGCAGGCACAGCTGCCCGCGCCCAACCTCTCTACGAGCTACGTCTTCGCCGTGGGCGACTCCTTCTTTGCCTACCCCAACAACTACAATTACTACGTAAGCTATTATAAGGACACCTTCCAGCACGGAGGCATCTCCATGGAGGAAATGCTCATTCCGCTGGTCACAATGAAAAGCAAGAAACGATGAAAGAAATCCATATCAGCAGCCTGGCCGACATCGACCGCGCTGCCCGTGAGTTTATCAGCATCATAGCCGATCGCCGCGTCTTTGCCTTCTACGGCAGCATGGGGGCGGGCAAGACCACCTTTATCAAGGCCGTTTGCGAGGCCTTAGGCGTTCAGGACGTCATCACCAGTCCCACCTTCGCCATTGTCAATGAGTATAGCCTCACCACAGCCCCCTCCAGCCTCCCCCGACTGGGGGAGGCTCTCTACCACTTCGACTTCTACCGCATCAAGCGCATAGAGGAGGTCTATGACATGGGTTACGAGGACTACTTCTACTCCGGTGCCCTTTGCTTCATAGAGTGGCCCGAGCTCATTGAAGACCTGCTGCCTGGCGATGCCGTCCGCGTCAACATCGACGAACAGCCCGACGGCTCGCGCAGGGTAAGGGTTGATGAATGAGACGAAACAGTAATGGTGTCGCCCCCATTGGTTTAGGCATAGAATCACTTGTGGGTGTTAATTATGTAGGCATGAAGCAACTTTTCTATATTCTGTATGCTCTTTGTGGTCTGTTACTGCTGTCCTGTGGACAGCGTAAAGGCGGTGCACTGGCAGTTATCGAAAGCATAGCCGACACGGATGCTGACAGTGCTGCCGTGCTTTTGTCGCAGTATGACACGCTGGAAGCATCAGTGGCTGACATGATGTATTACAAGCTGTTGTGTGCAAAGGTCAAAGACCGCCGTGACGAGCTTGACATGAGCGATGCCCAGGCAGAGCAGCTGGTAACATACTTTGAGGAGGACGGTGACTATCGCCTGCTGCCCACGGCCTATTATTACGGCGGCCGCATCTGTTCGGAAAACAGCAATGCCCCGCAAGCCCTTGCCTATTTCCGCAAGGCCGAGGTTCTGCTGACTGACAACCACACCCGTCCCATGCCGGATGATGACTGTGACAAGGCCCTGTTGAGCAAGGTGTATAGCCAAATGGGCTATCTTTTTGTAGATCGCCGTATGTACGACGAGGCCCGCCAATGCTCAGAGCAGTCGTACGAACTGGATAAAGCCATCCGCGACACCGTTGGCATGATCTTCAATCTGCGCGACATCGGTACGTCTTATACATGGGCAGATCAAGATAGGGAAGCTATACCTTATTATAATCAAGCAAGGCTTTTGGCCATACAAGCACACGATGATGTCATGCGCCATGACTTAGAGATGAGCTTGGCCAGTGCTTATACTAAGACAAACGATCTCGACTCCGCCAAGTATTATTCACGACGTATTATTGCAGAAATAACACCCATCGACAGCAGTGCCGTGTATAGCATTGTTTCCAAAATGTATTATGCAGTCCATCAAACTGATTCGGCAGAGCTTTTGTTAAACAAGCTTCTGCAGTTCGGAACAAAACAGACACAATATTATGCACATAAAACGCTTACGAAAATCTGTATTCAAAACAATCAGACAATAGAGGCATTAGCACATTATGAGAAAAGTCTAACGCTTAAAGATTCATTAGATAAAGAATATAGTACCAGTGCGATTGCCCAAGCCAATAGTGCCTATAACTACCAGTCAAAAGAGAGGGAAAATTATCAACTAAGACTTGATAACGAGCATGCAAAATTGATTCTTCTTTCCTTTATCGGTATTGTTATTATTATAGTTCTAACTTCTGTATTCTCTTTCAACAGGTATCGTCATCGTCAGGCAGAAAAACTTAAAGAGTTGGAGCGCATCAAGAACGAACAATACTTGAAGTCAGAAAAATTTATTGAAGAAAACAAAAAACGAATTGCAGAACTGGAAGAACAACTCCAACAGGCTTCGGCGATGAGTTCTGGCCAGCGAAAGGAAATTGAAAGCGAAAAGGCTAAACTATCGTCCTCCAATGAAATAGCAATACTCAAAAATGTAGAGAGTAAAAGAGCCTTAAGCAGCATTCGGACCTCTGTCATTTTCATGCACATAATGAATCTTGCGGAGAACAATTTTCCTCAAAAGATTTCTGCAAATGACTGGGATGAGCTGAGAACTGTCATAAATCATGAATATAGTGGTTTTACACAAAAATTAAATCAACTTTGTAGCCTGACGGAAATAGAAGAAAGAGTATGTCTATTGTTAAAAGCACACGTGGAACCAGTAAAAATAGCCGTTATAATAATGCATGCCAAAAACTCTGTATCTTCTATCCGTAGTCGTTTGTACAAAAAGGCCTTTGGACGAAAAGGTAGTGCAAAGGACTGGGACGAGGTAATTTACAGCCTCTAAATCAACAACTAACAGGCTTGCCATTTCGGCTCGCAAAGAGTTCGCAAAATAAGATGCGAACTTTTTGCGAACTCTCTCTTGTGGCGTTATTGGCAGGATACATCTACCTTTGTAGCGTCAAACAAAAAGCAAAACAGATGAAAAAATTATTTGTATTATTATTCTTTGGGTGTTTTTGCACTGTGTGTAATTCACAAGTTATTGGCATGAGTTTGCGGGTATCATATAATGATACTGAGACACAATCACCACGTCGTCACAAGGCTCCAGCCCGTATCCCGTCGGTGTCTTACGATGACAGCCATGTGTATGTGGTAGCACCTTTTGAGATTGAGTGTGCCACCATCCTTATTTATAATGAAGATGGTGAAGTGATTTACAGTACTGTCACTCCGTTGACCACTGCAGGCATCACGCTTACTCTTCCCTGGACTGTCTGCGAGGAGCGTTACAGTCTCGAACTGACGTATGGCAGCATGGACTTGGTGGGGTACTTCTAAACATGAGTTAGGTCATGCCACGTGCGATGATACATTTCCTTCAACAGTTCTTGGGAATGCTGAATATCAGCGTACCTAAGGCTGTTATCCACCAATTTCTTGATTCCCCTGTAGGTAATAGCATCAGGGGTATCAGTGACACGCTTGATGCACTTGGCGTACATAATGAGGTGTATCATCTACCACAAGAATATTTGAGCCAGTTGACCCCACCATTTCTTGTGTCGTTCCCGCACCATGCCCAGCAGTTCCATGTCGTTACATATATGGATAAAGGTATCGTAAGTCTAATGGGTGAGAAGGATATTTCACTAAGTTATTTCCTAAAACAATGGGGTGGTGTGGCATTGGTGGCGGAGAAGATGGAACAAAGCCAGAACTATCGTTTCGTCTGGTTGCGTGATGCTTCCGACTGGATAAGACACCACCATCTGCTGCTATTACCTTTATTACTGACGTTGCTCGGTGTCTTGTCAACTCCTTTCACTATGGAGCGTACACTCCATCTGTTCATGCTATTAGCAGGTCTGTATGTTTCCGTCATCCTGCTCTATCGGGAATATCGCGACACATCGCTATTGCAGAAGTATTGTCACGTTGGCAAGTTTGTCAATTGCAATGAGGTTGAACTGTCTGGAGGTGGCAGAATATTCGGTTTCTTACGGTTATGTGATGCCTCTTTCTTTTATTTTGCCTGTCTACTATATGATACATTATTAGACGTTCATGACTATTGGCATCTGTCTCTTGCGTTATCCGTCATCGGCTGCCTGTTTTCGTTATATTCCGTTGTTTATCAGTTGACTGTCGTTCGTAAGGTGTGCTTGTTCTGCATGGCTGTCAACGCCGTAGTATGGCTTGACGCTATGCTGCTCATCATGCAGCCTCATCATCTTCAGTGGAGAGAGTCCTTTCCCTTCTTCCTTGCTACATTGCTGTCGTATGCCAGCCTGTATTTCATTCGCAATATACTAAAGGCGGGGAAAGAAAAAGAACGTCTGCGAAGCAAGCTCTCGCATATCTACCAGAAAGGCCTATTCGACTTCCTTTTGGCACAGGAGCCTGCCATTGAAGACTTCCCGGATTTCTATTCGGAGTGCAGTGGCAATGATAATACGGGAAATACTGTCAGTATCGTTGTTCATCCACAGTGTAAGTTATGCAACCATGCAAAGAAACAAGTGCCTTTACTCAATCAGGTTGCCAAGGTGAAACTGCTGTCATTAGATCATCCGCAAGTCGCTTTGTTTTGTCTGCAACATGGCATATCACAGGCACCGACCATCATAGTAAATGGACATTTCCTTCCTGCATTATATTCCATTGACGAATTAATTTATCTATTATAACGAAATAACATTGCAATGTGTGGTCAAAAAAGGCGGATTGACCTAAAATGTTCTGCCAGTAATTTAAATTTATAAACTTTAAAGCGTTATGAATCATACATTAAATGCGTTCAAAATGAACAAGAGTCAAATGAACCGAATAGGTGGTGGAACGGATTTCCACTGTACTTTCAGCGATGCTGGCACTCCAGGTTGGGGAGGTCAATTACCAGGTGAAATCACCCTTCATGGGGCTCCAGAGAACATGACAGTGACTCAAGCAGAGGACTACTTACAGAACCAACTTGGAGCAGAATTCTATATTTTCTGTATGGAAATAGAGCCTCAACCCTAAAAAGAGTGGGCACAGCCCACTCTTTTTAGATAGTTTATTTGGATTTATATTCATTTATTACTATCTTTGCATGTGGAACATAAAATAGAATAATAATGAAACGGACTTACCTTACATTCCTGTTTGTTACTGTTGTTGGGATTTGCACAGCCCAGGAAAAGACAAATGTAACACTCTCTCTACATGTCAGTCCATTTATTAATGAGGTAGAGCAAATGGTATATGCTTGGCATTATGAAGAAAATGACTGCTTTATCGATGACTCCGTGAAGATTGTGCCTGGTAAGGATACCTATGTGCTACAATGTTGTGTACCTTATGAGGAAGATGTATTTAAGCTTAACTTCTCCAAGCGCGGTCCCTTCGAAATGTCTGTATTAGCTCATCCAGGCGAAGAGCTGGAACTGGAAATCAATGAGGCAGACGACCAGTTGAGCACCAGATGGAAAAAGCTTCTAAAGGGCTCAGCACAGAATGATTCCTTGGCAAGCTACTACAAAGAGAGTGATAGCTATACAAGGAAGATTCGGCAGTTAGAAGATGCAATGTCCGTATATGGTATTCCCCATGAGCTGATTGACGAACTGGCAGACAGCATTAACTATTACAAACAGCTGAGAACCAAACTTTGGCTACATGCCGCCAGAACATCACCCGCTCCATACATAGCTACTCAGCAGGCATATAATTTCTTGTACAACAATATCAGTCCTGAAGAATACAAGAGTCTTGGAAAGTCGCTCTACATGCGATTTCCAGACTATCCTCCCATGGAGCGGATCCACTTGAACAGGAAACCGAAACCAGCTACAAAGGAATCGAATGCGAGAAGACAATTTCTGAAACAGATGGTATTCTCCCGTATAGCAATCAAGCAGGAGCAGCTCAAGGCTGACACATTGAGATTGGGCGAAGAAATGACCATTACCTTGGTTGACAGCATGGGACAGGCAAGGCCAATTTCCGACTATAGGGGTAAATACGTACTTGTTGAAATGTGGGCCAGTTGGTGTATTCCCTGCATCAAGGCCATGCCTAATATTCAGAAGGCCCAGCAAATGTTCCATGACAATTTTGTATGCTGCGCCATCACCATTGACAAGAGTGCCACACCTTGGAAACAGTGTATCAAGAACTTTCATCTGCAAGACTTGCATCACTACAAGGCCACAGACGAGAACGGCAACCTGCGGGAAGACATGAAACCGTTGGTGGCCAAAGGCAGTATTCCTCGCAATTACCTGCTTGACCGCGAAGGGCGTATTATAGCTTTTGATATCTATGGTGAGGCACTTATCAAGAAATTGGAAGAACTTACAAAAGAGTAAATCATAACATGTCCCGGAAGTTCCCCCTCTATACCCAGCATGACGCCATGGACTGTGGCCCGACGTGTCTTCGCATGGTGGCGGCATTCTATGGACAGCGGTATTCTTCACTGTACCTGCGCGAGAAGTGCTTCATTTCGCGTCAGGGCGTGTCGCTGTTAGGCATTAGTGAAGCCGCAGAACATTTAGGCATGCATACCATCGGCGTGCAACTGCCGTTGGACCGGTTGGCAGAAGACATGCAACTACCGTGCATCATACACTGGAACCAGAATCACTTTGTGGTATTGTACCGCATCAAAAGGGAAAGACAAGGACGGATTTTCTATGTTGCTGATCCTGCCGGCAGCAAACTGACCTATACAGAAAAGGAGTTCAAACAGTGTTGGCTTAGTAGTTGTGCTGATGGGGAAGACGAGGGTATCGCACTATGTCTGGAACCGACACCTGCATTTTATCACAGGCAGGAAGACGAGGAAGAAGAAAAGGGACATCGCAGCCTGCTGTTCCTGCTCGAATATCTGCGACCGTTCCGAAGCCTGATTGTGCAGCTGTTCATTGGATTGCTCACAGGGTCGATGATACAGCTAATATTGCCCTTCCTGACACAAAGTATTGTTGATTTCGGTATTACCAACCAGAACCTGAACTACATATACTTGGTATTGCTGGCACAACTAGTGCTGGTAGTGAGCAGCACGTCGGTAGAGTTTATACGCGGATGGATATTATTGCATATCGGCCTTAGGGTGAACATTGCTTTGCTCTCTGACTATCTGGCCAAGTTGATGCGCCTGCCCATTGCCTTTTTTGATACCAAGATGACAGGTGATATCCTGCAACGCACCGGAGACCACACCCGCATACAGGAATTCCTGACCAACACCAGCCTTTCCACCTTGTTCTCAGCAGTGAACATCATCATCTTCGGTTTAGTGATCTTATTCTATAATTGGATGATCTTCCTCATTTTTTTCATCGGCAGTGCCTGCTATGTGGCATGGGTATGGCTGTTTATGAAACGAAGGGCAGTGCTCGACCATAAGATGTTTGCACAGAACGCAGCCAACCAAAGTACGATGGTACAACTGGTGAGCGGTATGCAGGAAATCAAGCTGAATGCCTGTGAACAGCAGAAACGATGGGAATGGGAACACATACAGGCCCGCAAGTATAAACTTACTGTAAAAGGACTTGCCTTGTCACAATGGCAGCAGTCGGGCGGCATACTGATTAATCAGCTGAAGAACACCATTATTACGGCATTGGTGGCAGCACTGGTCATCGAAGGCGACATTACACTGGGTATGATGCTTGCTATCCAGTACATCATCGGCCAGATGAACAGCCCCGTTGACCAGTTGATAGGCTTTGCCCGTCAGTACCAGGATGCGCGGTTAAGCTTGGATCGCTTGCAGGAAATCTATATGAAAGAGGACGAACGCCCTACGGACAAGATACAGATAAACGACATCAAGAACCTGAATATTCGGATAGAGCACTTGACATTCCGTTATGACAAGCTGAACGAGAAGCCCGTATTGGATGACATCAGTCTGACAATACCCCGCGGCAAAACTACGGCTATTGTGGGGCTAAGCGGTAGTGGCAAGACGACACTGCTGAAAATGATACTCGGCTTTTATCTACCAGACAAGGGCAAGGTTACACTGGGGAACAGCGACTTACGGAACTACGACCTGCGCGAATGGCGCAAACATTGTGGCACAGTGATGCAGGACGGTTTCATTTTCTCTGACAGCATCGCACGTAATATAGCACCTGGCGCGGAACAGATTGACGAGGAACGCATGGTTGCAGCTGCTGATACGGCCAACATACGGAAATTCATTGAGGATCTGCCGTTAGGCTACAACACGAAGATAGGTGCCGAGGGACATGGACTGAGCATGGGACAGAAACAGCGTATTCTCATAGCACGTGCTGTATATAAGAATCCGGATTACATCTTTATGGATGAGGCGACGAACTCTCTTGATGCCAATAATGAGCATGCTATTATGGAGAAGCTTAACACCTTTATCAAGGGACGTACGGCCATCGTCATTGCCCACCGCCTGAGTACGGTACGTACAGCCGACAATATTGTCGTTATGCAGAACGGGCGTATCTGTGAACAAGGTACCCATGAGCAGCTACTGGACATCAAGGGAATCTATTATGAGTTGGTGAAGAACCAACTGAACGTATGACAATAGCATAAGAAACAAAATTATCATGAAGAGTCAACAACATATTGTTAGGAGTGAGGAGGTGCAGGACATTTTGTCTTCGCCGCCTGCAACGCTAGTGCGTGTGGGGTCTGCAGTTATTGCCAGTATCCTGCTGATTGTTTTGCTGGGATGTTGCATCTTTAAATATCCAGACACCATCAGTTGTGAGGTTACCATCACTAATGAGCATCCTCCCGTTGTGTTGAGGGCAAAAGCTACCGGGCAGTTGAAAGAACTGTATATCAGCGACGGTAGCCGTGTGAATGTTGGCGGAATGATTGCCGTAATTGAGAATCCGGCATGTACAGCCGATGTCATGAGATTGGACTCGATGCTGTCAGCGCTCGTAATAAGTATGGACAAACCTGTCAGCCTGAAACAGGAACCACTGACGCTGGGTAGCATACAAGGAGGCTATAGTGCCCTTATTAAAGCCGTTACAGACTATAATACATTTGTCAGTAACAACCTTTACGACCAGCGCATACAGGCAGAGGAGGCTCAACTGAAGCCTTATGGTACTTACATGTCTGCCATGCAGCAACAAGATAAAATAACCCAGCGCCTGCATGGTCTTACAGACAACAACTATCAGCGTGAGAAAATCCTACACGACAAAGGACTCACCTCGACTGCTGACATGGAGAGTATGGAGCAGACATTGTTGAACAGCGACATGCAAAAGGAACAGATGCGTACCTCAATGGCGAATACGCAAATACAAATAGCCCAAATAAAGAACAATATTGCTGAGTTCAAGCTACAAAAAGAGGCGGAACGGAGACAGTTGGAAGCAATGTTGCTTTCCGCCTTGGAGACCGTAAGAAACGCTATTACCGAATGGCGACAAACCTACGTGCTACAAAGTCCAATCAGTGGAATCGTATCGTATAACAGCCTTTGGCAGATTAATCAGAATGTGACGGCGGGCGACAATACCTTCTCAATCGTCAGTAGCCAGGCAAACTGCGTTGTTGGCAAGGCAAAGGTTCCATTGATGGGTGCTGGCAAGGTTAAAGCAGATCAGCGGGTGAATATCAAGCTACACAGTTTCCCTTATTTGGAATACGGATTCCTTACAGCACGTGTCATAGCAATATCTTCTATGCCTGACAATGACTTTTATATGGCAACACTTTCAATAGACGCAGACATGCAGACTTCTTATGGAAAGAAAATCCTTGTAACAGGCGATCTTATGGGTGAAGCTGATATTGTCACTGAAGACCTATGCATTGCGGAACGTATGATAGGACCACTGAGGTATTTGTGGCATAGGGATTGTCTTATTTTAAATAAGGTTGACACCAAAAGTTTGAAAAAGTATGGTGAAACAACCAAAAGAAAGCCGTTATGCGAAGGACACCGACCGCATCAACGAGATGAAGGAGGTTTACGAGATGTTCCACATCCAGCACCTCCGTGTACCCGAGATTATGCAAAGAAAAAGCATGAGTCATTACAAAGTTTACCATTATCTTCGTACCTTTG
>FLNX01001898.1_pt1 | contig 27367 bp, 23 predicted proteins | sample 1140341 | NCBI WGS metagenome assembly FLNX01 (sample SAMEA3878208, study PRJEB12797) | bioreactor metagenome | biome: Moose rumen | place: Sweden | collected 2011-10 | reverse complement strand
TGGCGGTATATCAAAGAGACTATCGACAACACTACCGAGCGATATGTCTTGTACATCGCCCTGCCTATTGAGGTGCGCCCCAACTATACTTATACGGGCTTTGTGACCCTGCAATCGGGTTCGTTGGGCAAGCGCGAAAACCAATGCGGGAACTACGCCGACCTGTTGGTGGCAGGCGGCACGCGTATTACCATCAACGATGAGGTCACCTACGGTGAGATTGTCGGCATCTGCGGACACCGCTCCTACACCCTTAATATCGTACTAACCCAGATTGTGCAAGACGTGAGCAGCGGCGAACTCGTCTTGGACACCACCCATTGCAAGGCGGACTGGCTCGTGGGTGACTCCGCCTACGTCAATGCCCATCCCGAGGTCTATCTGCACACCTTCAGCGAGATACACGATATATTAGGTTTCTACAATCAAGATGTTTCTTCTTCAGATGTAACCGATGCTGTCAATTACCTCCTGCGTCAAGGCTTGCTGACATTGGACACGGCAGGCATCAGCATGACGGCGGAGCAGTCGCTCAGTTATACCGCTTTCCCGCACGGCGAGGTGAACGGTAAATTGGTTTGCGCCCAGCCGCGTTTCCTGAATATCACGCCCGCTGTACCGGCATCGAACATGATGGTAGTGGGCAATCCGACAGAGACCGAAGAATCGCTGCCCGACATCGTCAAAGACCGGCCCCGCGTAGTCCGTATCTCCAATGCGCAGAAAGAAACAGGTATATTCGGACTGCGGCTATACCTCAAAGGCGACGAGAATGAAGTGTATGAAATAGACAGTGTGTATATGATTTCGTCCACGCATCCCCATCAGGAATCCATTAAACTGACTCCCGACCATACCACGATGCTTGCACAGGATACGCTTACTTTGACCGGCGCAGAGCTCAAGACCCTTGAGGCCGGTTATGACTATACCTTCCATGTCGCTTTTGCGGGTGAGAACGATGAAGATAAATGCGATCGCGGTTATACCTATTTCACTATCCGTATTGTGCCGGATGTGGTGGTTTGGCAAGGTGGAGACTGGAATACGGACGCAGGCTGGAGTTCCTTCCTGCCTACTGACACCACGGATGTCGTTCTCATAAGCGGAGGGAATTACAATATCTCTTTCCAAGAATCGCCTACGGAGTCGTATGATTTCAATTACACTCGGAATAAATGCCGCAATATATACATCCCTGTGGGCGCAACGATAGCGGGACAGGAGAATTTAGATATCACCGGTATTGCCTATGTGGATATACCTGCTCCCGCTGCCGAATGGGCTTTGACCGCTATTCCTATTCAGGGTATCGTCTCCGGTGACCTCTTTGCTCACCAAGCAGAAAGCGAGGAGGCGTTCACGGTAGCAGCCATCCGCCAAGACGTAGGCGACGATGCACACGACCGCTATACCTACGAGGTCTATCAGCGACCATTTATAGACGGAAGTTGGATTGTACCGACCAACGACCTCGACCGTCCCATCACCCCGGGTGAAGCACTTTGGGTAGGGTTCGACTATGCCGAAGGAGCCGCTGACCCCGTTATCCGGTTCCCCAAACCCGATAATAGTTATCGTTACTACAGCAGTACGACCGCTCAGTGGTTAGGGGATGAGGCGGTGACCATCACGCGCCCCGAGAACTACGGCAAACCCGCCTATGATGCCGACCACACCTCCGTGACGATGAAGGAAACGGTTTCCGGCATCTATATGCTCGGCAACCCCACCTTCGGATACATCGATATAACGGCTTTGGTCGGCGCGCACACCGATATTCTGACCGGTGAGTATTCGTCTGACCCGTTCTCTGACAACATGACCAATGCTTCCGCTGCCGACCCGCATATTCTGCTGCCGCCGTACAAGGGTGTGCTGCTGAAAGCCCAGAGCGGTGTATCGGGCGATCAGACGATAACGATTACCACTGTACCTGCCCCCGAAACATCAGCCTCAAGCCCTGCTCGCGGTATTGCCATCCGTCCGTCGAAAAACATTGAACTACCCGCAGGCAGCGTCGCTACAGGTGCCAAGAACTCGAGTACCCCGCAGATCAGCGAGACCGATTATACCATAGCCTCTTTCTTCGAGGCGCTAAACGGCTCTACCGTATCAACCCTTATCATCGACCGCACATTGGTCAAGAATGGCTATTTCAATACGCTCTGTCTGCCGTTCGATTTGGCGACATTGGAGGGCACAGACTTGGCAGGCGGCGAATTGTTTGCCTTCACCGGTGCGACTAAGAATGACGGAGTGTTGGATTGTGAGATAACTACAACCACAAGCATCGAAGCCGGCAAGCCCTATTTGATACGCTGGGCTTCTGGAGAGAACATCACCAGACTGACTTTCAATAATGTGGAGATAAAGGATGCCATGGGCGAGTCCGTCGGTACAGGAACGCAGTTCATCGGGTTTGTGCCCAGAACGCACATTGACGACGATGCCAACCACAGCAGCCTCTTCCTTGGGCAGAACAATACCCTCTACTGGCCTTCAACCGGCGATACAGGCTATATGAAAGGCTTCCGAGCCTATTTCAGTGTTCCCACCGCCGGTCAGGAAGAAGTGGCTTCACAAGGCACACCTGCCCGCCTTGTCATCCGTTCCAACATCACAACTCCTATCAATAAGGTGGGGGAAATGCCCAACTGTACCAAGATGATGAAAAATGGTTGTCTCTATATCCTGCGGGGACAACATATCTATAACGCGCAGGGAGTGATACTGAAATAAGGAAAGAAACCATGAAAAGAGACTATACCACCCCCGAAGTAGCCATCATACGCGGCTGTGCACCTCTCATGGTGGACTTCCTAATTGCTACAAGCGGTCAATCTCAGGTGAATGCCATGTCTCCCGAGCGTGAAACACCCGCGGCAGGCTTGTAATGCCTTTCATTTGTGCATCTTGCATAGCCCTTGGGCGTTGCATCTTGCATTTCATCTTACTCCTCCCCTCCCATTATGGGGAGGGGCTGGGGGTGGGGCTCTTTTCAAAATTCTGTCAATTTTCCGTCACGGTTACATTTACTACACGCAGGCTACTGCCATTAACCCAAAAGACATAGCGCGTTAGCGCGGGCTGCTGTCTTTTGGAGAGGGGGCGCGGCACGGAGGTCTTTCACTTACTCAACGCAGTTGAGTGTGCTGACCGAGTGCCGATGAACCCGACGCGCATCGAACGCCTATCGAACGCTTATCGAAAGCAGAGCGTAATCGTGCCCTTGCGGCTAAGAACGCTGACCTTAGGCGCGACCATCTTTCGACAATCCAAAATCGCCAATTATTTTGCATTTTGCATTTTGCAGCCCATCGGGCGTTGCATTTTGCATTTACCAACGACCCAAAACGTAATCACTATTGCCCAAAAATATAAAAATTGCGATAAAATGAAAGTTTTATTTGCATATGTCAAAAAAAAGACGTATTTTTGTGCCCGAAAAAGAGTGGGTCGGTTTATCGCTTGCCATTGAGCAAGAGGAAAGTCCGGGCAATACAGAGCAGCGCAGCGGTTAACAGCCGTCAGGGGGTGACCTTTGTTCCCTGCTACAGAGACGAGTCCCGAGCCTTAGAACTATGGGGGTGAAACGAGCACATTGCGCATTGCAATTCCATGTAAACCCGTGTTTGAACGTTGCTCGCGTGAGCGGGAGGGTAGGAAGCGTGAGAGACGGTTAGCAATAGCCGCCCAAGATTAATGATAAACTAAAACAGAACCCGGCTTATGGATCCACTCAGCCCCACCCCCGTCCCCTCCCCGTAATGGGAGGGGAGGTGGCAGGGGAGCGATTTAGAGGCTGATGCCGTTTTAAGGCGCGGAGCGCGATTTTCGATTGGCGATTATGGTAGAGTAATCTGAGTAATCGGAATAATCTGAGTAATCTGAAAGCAAAATAATGTTGCATTTTGCATCTTGCATTTTGAATTTTAGAATAATAAGCTATATGAATGTACAGGAACTAACGAGCTCTCTTTACACCGAGGGTGTGGAGAAGGGCAAGCAAGAAGCGGCGGCGATTGTGAGCCAAGCCGAACAACAAGCTGCAGAGATTGTGTCTAAAGCCAAGAAAGAGGCTGAAGCCATCATTGCCAAAGCCGAAACAAAAGCGCATGATTTAGACGCGAACACGCGTGCGGAGCTGAAGATGTACGCTGCGCAGAGTGTGCAAGCCCTCAAGACGGCAATCACGGACCTCATCAACGGCGAGATAGTGAAGGATAGTATCCAAGCCGCGAGTGCCGATGCTAAGTTTATGCAGGGTATCATAGTCAAGATGGCGGAAGCCATGGCAAAAGACGGCGAGGTGCTCATTGAAGCGAAGGATGCTGAAGCCCTCAAGAAGTACTTTGCCGCTAACGCGAAAGGGAAGTTAGACAAGGGCATCACCATCAAGGAGGTGAAGGGTATCAAGACTGACTTCACTATTCAGAGCGTCCGGCACGGCTACAAGCTGGCCTTTGGCGAAGCCGAGTTGGAAACCTATTTCCAAGAGTTTTTGCGTGACGACCTGATTAAACTGTTGTTCTAATGTACGAGTATCTGATAGCCGGTTTACCGGAGTTGCGTGCTGCGGAGCGAGCACCGCTGACGATGGATGAATTGCGTGCCGAGTTGGATGAGGCCTTGTCTGAGAAGGATAAGGAGCAGCTGCACAAGTTGGACCTCAAGGCGACCTATGGTGTGCATCCGTTCATCCAATCATGGTACGCTTTTGACCGCGCGCTCAACAACATGCTTGTTGTCGAGATATGTAAGAAGCACGGTTTAGATGTGCGCGACCATGTGCTCGGTGAGCCCGACGATGATGTGGACAACGAGGTCAGAGCCGTCAGCAAGGTGGAAGACCTCTACGAGCGCGAGCGTGCGATAGACAACCTGCGCTTTGCGTGGTTAGAAGAAGCGACCAAGCTCAAGACCTTCTCTTTTGAGAATATCGTGGCCTATTACCTTGAGCTGCAGATGCTCTGCCGCTGGGACCGGCTCACGACAGAGGTCGGCGAGCAAGTCTTCCGCCAAATCGTTAAGGACATGAAGAAAGGCCTAAAGGCGTTTTAAGACGCAATATGCAACATTAAGGCAGTAGCCATCGTGAGATCTGTACCGTGCATGCAAAATAATTTTGCATCTTGCATTTAATCTCGCGGCAACGCCGCTTTTAAACACAACGTAATAAACACGAAGTATAAATAATATGACGACAGGAAAAGTAAGGGGGATTATCGCGAACCTTGTGACCGTAATAGTCGATGGTCCGGTATCCCAAAATGAAATCTGCTACATCAGCGTTGGCGCGACCAGACTGATGGCAGAGGTAATCAAGGTAGGCGGAGAGAATGTCTATGTCCAAGTGTTCGAGTCCACCCGTGGCCTCAAAGTGGGCGACTCGGTAGCGTTCACCGGACACATGTTGGAAGTGACGCTCGGTCCCGGTCTGCTAAGTCGTAACTACGATGGTCTGCAAAACGACCTCGACAAACTGACAGGCGTTTTCCTGAAACGCGGCGAGTATAACTTCCCGCTTGATAAGGAGAAGAAATGGGCTTTTGAGCCTCTCGCCAAAGTCGGAGACGAGGTAGAAGCCGGTGACTGGCTCGGCCAAGTGGACGAGAACCATCAGCCCCATAAGATTATGGTACCCTTTACCTTTGAGGGTAGGTATACGGTGAAGTCTATTGCCAAGGCGGGTGAGTACACCATAGAGGAGCCCATGGCCGTTCTGACCGATGCCGACGGCAATGCGCACGAGGTCACGATGGTGCAGAAATGGCCTGTGAAGAAAGCCATTCTTGCATACCGCGAGAAACCGCGTCCCTTCAAACTTCTTGAGACCGGCGTGCGTACGATAGACACCGCTAACCCCATCTGCGAGGGTGGTACAGGGTTTATTCCCGGGCCGTTCGGTACAGGTAAGACCGTGTTGCAGCACGCTATCTCCAAGCAAGCTGAAGCCGATATTGTCATCATTGCTGCTTGCGGTGAGCGTGCTAATGAGGTAGTGGAGACCTTTACCGAGTTCCCTGAGTTAGAAGACCCGCACACCGGCAGAAAGCTCATGGAGCGTACCATCATCATAGCCAACACTTCCAATATGCCGGTATCGAGCCGTGAAGCCTCTGTTTACACCGCGATGACCATAGCCGAGTACTACCGGTCTATGGGGCTGCGTGTGCTGCTGATGGCTGACTCGACCTCCCGTTGGGCACAAGCTCTCCGTGAGATGTCCAACCGTATGGAGGAGTTGCCTGGGCAAGACGCTTTCCCGATGGACCTCTCCGCTATCATCGGTTCGTTCTACGCTCGCGCAGGATATGTTTATCTCAACAACGGCGCAACCGGTTCAGTAACCTTCCTCGGTACGGTTTCTCCGGCGGGTGGTAACCTAAAGGAGCCTGTAACGGAAGGCACCAAGAAGGTTGCTCGCTGCTTCTATGCACTTGAGCAGGCTCGTGCCGACCACAAGCGTTATCCTGCCGTCAATCCTATTGACTCCTATAGTAAATATATAGACTATCCGGAGTTCCAAGAATATATGGCCAAGCTGCTTGGTGAGGACTGGTTGCCGATGGTCAATGAGATGAAGACCTACTTGCAACGCGGTAAGGAGATTCAGGAGCAGATCAACATCCTTGGTGATGATGGTGTGCCGGTTGATTACCACGAGGCTTTCTGGAAGAGCGAGGTGATTGACTATGTGGTGCTGCAGCAAGATGCCTTCGACAAGGTGGATGCCATTTGTCCGCTTGAGCGTCAGAAATACATCCTGAAGATGGTGATGGACATCTGCCACCACGACTATCATTTCGACCTGTTCCTCGATGTGATGGAGTACTTCAAGAAAGTGATTAACCTCTGCAAACAGATGTCCTATTGTGAGTTCCACAGCCCCGAGTTTGAGGAGTATCAGAAGAAACTAAATGATCTTTTGGCAGAACGCCAAATCGCTCATGAATAATGTTTAATATGTAATGTGTAAAGATTATGGCAAAAGCATTTCAAAAGATTTATACAGAGATTACCGCTATTACCAAGGCGACTTGCTCGCTTAAGGCAACAGGCGTTGGTAATGACGAGTTGGCAACGGTGAATGGCAAACTTGCTCAGGTCGTTAAGATCATGGGTGACGAGATTACCCTTCAGGTCTTCCAAGGCACGGAAGGTATTCCCACCAATGCCGAAGTAGTGTTCCTCGGTAAAGCCCCGTCCCTTAAGGTGAGTGACCAGTTAGCGGGTCGCTTCTTCAACGCCTACGGTGCCCCTATCGACGGCGGTCCTGCGGTAGAAGGTAAGGAGGTAGAGATAGGTGGTCCCTCCGTGAACCCTGTTCGCCGTAAACAACCCTCAGAGTTAATTGCAACGGGTATAGCGGGTATTGACCTCAACAACACACTCGTTTCGGGACAGAAGATACCTTTCTTCGCCGACCCCGACCAGCCCTACAACCAAGTGATGGCTAATGTGGCCCTTCGTGCACAAGTGGACAAGATTATCTTGGGCGGTATGGGTCTGACCAACGACGACTACCTCTATTTTAAGAACGTCTTTGCTAACGCGGGCGTGCTTGACCGTATCGTCTCTTTCGTCAACACGACCGAGAACCCTGCCGTGGAGCGTCTGCTCATCCCCGATATGGCTTTGACCGCGGCAGAGTACTTTGCCGTAGAGAAACACCAAAAAGTGCTGGTGCTCCTGACGGACATGACCCTCTACGCAGACGCACTCGCTATCGTAAGTAACCGTATGGACCAAATTCCTTCGAAGGACTCTATGCCCGGTTCGCTGTACTCCGACCTCGCTAAGATCTACGAGAAGGCGGTTCAGTTCCCCGAAGAGGCAGGGGGCGGCTCTATCACCATTATTGCCGTGACAACCCTTTCTGGTGGGGATATCACTCACGCTATACCGGATAACACGGGTTATATCACGGAAGGTCAGCTCTACCTCCGTCGTGACTCGGATATCGGTAAGGTCATTGTAGACCCGTTCCGCTCGTTGTCGCGTCTGAAACAGTTAGTCGCGGGCAAGAAGACCCGTGAGGACCATCCTCAAGTGATGAACGCTGCGGTGCGGCTGTACGCCGATGCCGCTAATGCTAAGACGAAGTTGGAGAATGGCTTCGACCTCACCGACTACGATAACCGCTGCTTGGAGTTTGCCAAGGAGTATTCTGACAAGATCTTGGCGATTGACGTCAATATCAATACGACGGAGATGTTGGACATCACGTGGGGGCTCTTCGCTAAGTACTTCAAGCCCGAAGAAGTGAATATCAAGCAGGCACTGGTAGAGAAGTATATGAAATTATGATTAATTTTCAATATAACAAAACCTCGCTACAGAGTCTTGAGAAGGACCTGAAGATGCGTCAGAGGACCTTGCCGACGCTGCAGTCCAAAGAGACTGCCCTGCGTTTGGAGGTCAAGCGCGCTAAGGACGAGCTTATACAACTCGATGCCGAAGTGGATGCACGCATCCAAGGTTATGACAAGATGATGGCGCTGTGGGGAGAATTTGACACCTCGCTCATCCATGTGGACGATGTGCGTATGTCGGTCAAGAAGATAGCCGGCGTGCGCGTGCCCGTCCTGGACGAGGTCGTCTATTCGACCAAGCCCTTCAACCTCTTTTCATCACCCAAGTGGTTCCTCGATGGCTTTGAGCAGGTCAAAGCGATAGCAGATGTCGGTATACGACAAGAGTTCGTGAGACGCAAAGTCGAACTGCTCGATTATGCCCGTAAGAAGACGACCCAGAAGGTTAACCTCTTCGAGAAGGTGCAGATACCCGGCTATCAAGACGCTATCCGTAAGATTAAACGCTTCATGGAAGACGAGGAGAACCTCTCTAAGTCCTCCCAGAAAATCGTTAAGTCCAAACGCGAGCATGAAGCTGCAGAGCAACAAAGAAAGGAGGCCGCTCTATGATTACGAAGATGCAGAAATATACCTTCCTCATTCAGTCTTCACGCTACGAGGAGTTCTTGAACACCTTGCAAGAAGCCGGTGTTGTCCATGTGACGACCAAAGCCGTAGGTGCGCTGAATGATGAAGACTTGCAGTCCAAAGTGGACCAAGCGGATGCTATCCGCCATTTGCTCAAGCAAGGTTGCCCCGACCAAATGGTCAAGGAGGAAGCCGATATCCGTGCTCAGATGGACATGGTCCAGACAGAGGCCCGCCGCGTTGCACCGTGGGGAGACTTTGATGCACAGGTCTTGGAGAACCTGAAGGCAGCCGGCAAAGAGTTGCACTTCTATACCTGCTCGTCCAAGCGCTTTGACGCGGCGTGGGGGATAGTTGTGACGGAGCTCTCCGGCATCACCTACTTTGCTTCCATCACTCCGATCGACAATGAGGCAGTAACGGAAGTGAAACTCGTCAAGTCCTCTGCCGCCCTGCAAGCCGACCGAGAAGGCCTGAACGGGCTGCTTGTGGCGGCTAAAGCACGCAAAGAGGCTTGGCTCCTTGCCAATAAGGCGCAGCTCGAGGCAGACTTGGCGGCGTTGGAAACTGCTATTGATGTGCGCCAAGTGACCCTCTCGGGGGTTGATGAGGCAGAAGGGACACTCAAGCTCTTAGAGGGCTATTGCCCCGAAGAGAAGTGCGAGGCACTGAATGCGCAATTGGAAACAACGCCCTGCTACTTCGAGGCAGAACAACCGACGCTCGAAGACGCGGCGACAACGCCTATTATATTGAAGAACAACTTCTTCAGCCGTCTCTTTGAGCCTTTCACACGCATGTACTCACTCCCGAACTACACGGAGATAGACCTGACCTGCTTCTTGGCACCGTTTTACACGCTCTTCTTCGGCTTGTGTCTCGGAGATGGTGGTTATGGTGTACTGATTATGGCTGTTGCTATCTTCTTGCTCATCAAGAAGCCCGAGATGAAGAACCTCGCTTGGATGGCGTTCTTCTTGGGGCTCTCGACCGCGGTAGTGGGTTTAGTGACAGGTGTGTTCTTCGGTATCAACTTGGAGAATGTTGCCTTTTTAGCCCCTATCAAGCAGTACTTTGTGACTGACGCTAACTTCAAGGCAGCCCTCGGAGGATATAGTCCCATGATGGTCTTTTCTATCTTCATCGGTATTGTGCAGATACTCTGTGCGATGGCGATTAAGGCCGCCAAACTATGGATGCAGCGTGGCTTTAAGTACAGCCTGCAGACCTTGGGTTGGCTCATCTTCCTGATAGCAGGCATCGTGCTGTTAGCAGGCACTTGGTCGCAGACCGCGAAGTATGTCATTTATGGTGTGATGATAGTAGCCGGCTACTTCATCCTCTTCTGGGGTAACCCCGAGCGCAAGTTCAAGGTGCTCAACCTCGGTGGCGGTTTGTACGGTGTGTACAACATGGTTAGTGGTCTTTTAGGCGATGTGCTGAGTTATATTCGTCTGTTCGCCCTTGGTTTGGCAGGCGGTATCTTAGGTTCGGTCTTCAACCAATTAGCCATGCAGGTCGGCTCGTCCATGAACCCGTGGATCGGATGGCTGCCGATGATAGTGATTATGGTCTTTGGCCACACGCTCAACTTCGCCCTGTCAGGTATATCCGCTATCGTTCACCCCTTGCGTCTGACCTTTGTCGAGTTCTACAAGAACGCAGGCTTTGAAGGCGGTGGGGTAGAGTATCACCCGTTTAAGAAATGATCCTTCGGCGAAGCGACCATCCATACAAAACAAATAACTAATAAAAATAAACAATTATGACATTTAATCTTGTTCTTGCCTACATAGGCGTAGCCCTTATGGTAGGTCTTTCCGGAATTGGTTCAGCCTATGGCTTAACTATCTGTGGTAACACTGTAGTCGGTGCTTTGAAGAAGCGTCCGGACGCTCTTGGTACCTACATCCTTCTTTCCGCGCTGCCCTCAACCCAGGGTATTTACGGTTTCGTAGGTTACTTCCTTATCAACGGTTATCTGACCCCTGAGATGACAGCTATTCAAGCAGCTGCTATCTTCGGTGGCGGTTTGGCACTCGGTGTAGTAGCCCTCGTTTCCGCTATCCGTCAGGGTCAAGTATGCGCTAATGGTGTAGCAGCCACCGGTGCCGGCCACAATGTAACTGCCGGTACTATGATCATGGCAGCTTTCCCGGAGTTCTATGCTATTCTGGCACTGCTCGTACTGATTCTGATAGGTCAAGGTTTATAATCTATGACAATCCAATTCTTGGGTGCCGCTCAAGAGGTCACGGGGTCTAAGCACCTCGTGACCACTGATTCCGGCCATCAGATCTTGCTGGATTGTGGTATGTATCAGGGCAAGGGTTTGGAGACAGACGCTGCCAATAGGGACTTGGGGTTTGACCCGCGTAAGATTGATTGCGTTCTGCTGAGCCACGCTCACATTGACCACTCCGGCTTATTACCTTATATCTATAAGGAGCACTTCAGAGGTGATATCTACTGTACGCCCTCCGCGCGCGACCTCTGCTCCCTCATGCTGCAAGACACAGCCTTTATCCAAGCACAAGACGTTCGGTGGTACAACAAGAAGATGGACCGCAAGCATGGACCTAAGATACAGCCGCTCTTTGACCTCCATCATGTGGAGAATGTCATGCAGCACTTCATCACCGTGCCCTATAACAGGCGTTTTAGGGTCTTTGACGATGTGTTTGTGACCTTCACGAACTCGGGACACATGTTGGGCTCAGCCGTCGTCTCGTTGGAGATCTACGAGCACAAGGAGTGGAAGAAGATTGCTTTCACGGGGGACCTCGGACGACTGCACTCCCATATCCTCAGCGAGCCTGTACCTTTCCCGCAGTGCGATTATCTCATTTGTGAGTCAACCTACGGCAACCGCTTGCATGAAGATGCTTTAGCGTCCGAAGAAGCCCTGTTGGGCGTTGTGGACGATACCTGCAATTATAGGAAAGGCAAACTCATTATCCCCTCCTTCTCGGTCGGCAGAACACAGGAAATAGTCTATGTCCTTAACAAACTCAACAACGATGGGCGCCTTCCGCGCATACCTGTTTACGTCGATTCACCCTTAGCGGTTAATGCTACTCAAATCTTCCGTGCTTATGCCGAAGAACTGAACGAAGAAGTCCGCGACACGCTGCGCTTTGATAATGACCCCTTCGGTTTTAACACATTGCGGTACATTACCAATGTCGAAGAGTCTAAACGCCTCAACGACAATCCGAACCCCGCCATCATCATTTCCGCTTCAGGCATGGCAGAAGCGGGTAGGGTAAAGCACCATATTGCTAATCATATAGCCGACCCAGCTTGCACCATTCTGTTGGTAGGCTACTGCACGCCTGAGTCACTCGGCGCACGCATACAGGACCCCTCTCGCAAGTGGATATCCATCTTTGGTTACGACCGCAAGATCAAGGCGCAGATAACCAAGATTGAGGGTTTCTCGGGGCATGGCGATTATCAGGAGATGTTGACCTACTTGACGAGGTCGCTTGATGTCACGCAAGTGCGCCGCACCTTCGTGGTACATGGTGACCCCGAAGCGCAAGTTGAGTACAAGAACCACCTCTATGAGGCAGGCTTCATGAATATCACCATTCCCCGCAAGGGAGACACAGTGCAGCTCTAACCGATGAGCGTCTTGGTAGTTTATGCAGGGAGAGTTGACATACCAAAGAAAAGGTAGTTATACACATCGCACAATATGGATAAAGATGATATCATATCGAAACTGCACCAATTTGGTGCAGCATCAGATTTACCAAAAATTCTACCAACTTGGTAGAGAAATTGAAGATGAAAAACTCCATCAACCTTTTGGAGAATTCCCTGCTCCATTTGCGTTAGTCCCTTGGAGGCATCACGTTGAGATTATCTCCACACGCATTCATAGGAAGACAGAAAGAACTGATAGTCAGAACTGCTACAAAAAGAACTGCGTGAAACGAAACGATTAATGAAGAGAAACAATGAATAAGAGCATAAATCCGCGTTTTTTGTGTATATGAGCAAGCACCCACATATTTCTATTGTGTCCCCTGAGTACAAAGGGGCTAAAATGGTTCACGAACTTATCTCTCGCGTCCAAGCGACAAACACGACGGGCGTGCTTTGCCCAACTGCGACAGATATGCAGATACCCTTGTTCGATTGCCGATGTACTATGATATGAGTCTAAGCGATGTTGAGTACATCTGTGACACCATTGCCCAACTTGTGTCATAAAAGCAGCGTTACACTAAACCATACACATGATCCATGTATCTATTTTACACACCGGATATTGAGGAGGCGCGAGTATTGAGCGAAGAGGAGTCGGGGCACTGCGTGAGGGTGCTTCGGTACGCTAACGGCGACGAGATTCTGCTGACAGACGGACGCGGCATGACCTATACGGCGCGTATAACAAACGCACACCCTAAACACTGCGCGTTTGAAATCATACAAGCGGAGAAACAGGTCAAGAGCCATCCCTTCCACCTCCATCTCGCTATTGCACCGCCCAAGAACATAGAGCGTTTGGAGTGGTGCGTCGAGAAGTGCACCGAGATAGGCGTGGACGAGATAACACCGCTCCTGTGCCGTTTCTCGGAGCGCAAGCAACTACGGGTAGACCGCTTGGAGAAGATTATCCTCTCCGCCGCTAAACAGAGCCTGACCCCCTATCTGCCTAAGCTCAATGAACTGACACCCTATAGCGAGTTCATGAGTGCCGAGAGGGGCGGGGATACGTTCATCGCTCACTGCTACAAGGACGAGAAGAAACTGCTGAAAGACCTTATCGTTCCTCGTCATGACGTGACGGTACTGATAGGTCCTGAGGGAGACTTCAGCGAGCAGGAAGTGGCACTGGCCATCGCCAAAGGCTATCAGCCGGTGAGCTTAGGGAATAGCCGATTAAGAACCGAGACGGCAGGCGTCGTGGCCTGCCATACCGCTGTGCTAATGAATGAGTGAGTGGCTGATACATATAGACCAAGAGTTGCTGCTCGCGATCAACGGAGCACATAACGCCGTGTTAGATACGCTCATGTGGTGGGTCAGTTCGCCCTGGGTCTGGGTACCGTTATATGTGGTGTTAGCAGGAGTATTGGTTTATCGCTTTGGGTGGAAGAGAGGTTTGCTCTATATAGCCGCTATCGCCATTGCCGTAGGGCTGAGCGACAGTCTCGTCCATGCTCTCAAGCACTGGATTATGCGCTTTAGACCATCCAACGACCCGCTCATAGGTCCTTGGGTGCATGTGGTGAACGGCTATCGCGGAGGTCCATATGGTTGTCCGTCCTCTCATGCCGCTAACACCCTCTGCGGAGCGATGCTCTTTGGGTTACTATATAACAAAAGAAGCGCCCTTATGTGGACGCTCCTCATGGGATGGACTTTGGTCATATCCTACTCGCGGATGTATCTTGGGGTGCATTACCCCTTAGACATCCTCTTCGGTCTTACTCTGGGTGCTCTATTGGCGGTAGTGGTCTATTACTTGGTCCGCCTTGCGGAGGACGTTGCATGCCGTCGTTCTTGCGCATCGGAGCAATCGGATGATGACGCTGTGCCTGAGGATCAATCTGCTTGTCCATAAAAGCATCGTACTGCTCTTTGGTCAAGATGGTTTGCAACTCGGTGGTCATCGCCTGCATGCGCTCCAGATTGAGACGGCGAGTCAAGGTGTCCGGACGAGATTGCGCAAAACGCAGATGGAAGTCATAAAGCTGTTGGCGCTGAACGGAGTCGGTGATGTTGAGCTCACGAACCATACGCTCGGTTTGCTTGGTAGCAATCATTTCCGGTGTGCGCTTGGGCTCCTGCTTGTTAGGGTGGTGTTGCTCAGCCGGCGCTTGTGCCCAAATCATTCCTGTCATAAGGAGAGAGAGGGCGATTAAACAATACTTTTTCATAATAAAACAAAACTAAAATAATCAACTCACCAATAGCGATACAAATACCGTGCCAAAGTCGTATGAAAATAGTATAGCGAGGCGATTATACTTCTCCCGCGAAGGGAAGTCCTCTGCCGCAAAACCCGCAGTAAATGTGGCGTTTATAGGCATAGTGGTGGGTGTAGCGGTAATGATTGTTTCGCTCTGCATTGTGGTAGGCTTTAAGCACACCGTGACGGAGAAGGTAGCGGGTTTTGGGGCGCATATAGAGATAGTCAACTTCGATAACAACAACACCTATGAACTGCAACCTATTGCTGTGACGGATAGTCTGCTCACTCGCCTGAGGAGCATTGAGCATGTCGAGAGTGTCGCGCCTTTTGCGACCAAGCCCGGAATCCTGAAGACCGATTCCGCCTTCCAAGGGGTTGTTTACAAGGGCACAGACGAAAAGTCCTTCTACCGCTCTAACCTTGTCCAAGGTGCTATGCCCAACGGTCCCAAAGAAGTACTCATCTCCTCCTCATTGGCACGACTGATGCAGTTGGAGGTCGGCGATGCACTCACATGTTGGTTTGTGGACGAAACAGCGTTAGTGCGCCGGTTCGTTATCTCAGGACTATATGAGACCGGCATGACCGAGTTCGATAACCTCTTCGTTATCGGCGATATAGAGGTTGTACAACGGCTCAACGGCTGGACGAACGAGCAGGTCGGCGGGGTAGAGATACGGGCAACTGAACTGCAATACATCACCGAGGTCGAGGATAAGGTCTGGCGCATGACTGCCAATAAGTTAGACCAAGACGGCAATGCCTATTATGTCCTCAATCTGGTGCAGCAGAACCCTGCTATCTTCGCGTGGCTCGACCTCTTGGACACGAATGTCATCATTATCATTATCTTGATGCTCGTTGTCAGTGCATTTAGTATCGTGAGCGGCTTGATTATCCTCATTCTTGACTCGGTCAATGTGATCGGTCTATTCAAGGCATTGGGTGCGGATAACGGATTTATTAGGCGGATATTCCGTCGACAAGCGGCATGTCTCATCGGTAAGGGCTTGCTCTACGGCAATGTGATAGGGCTTGGATTAACCGCTATTCAGTACTACACACACCTCATTCCTTTAGACGCCGCAACATATTATGTGAGTTATGTGCCGATAGCCTTCCCGTGGCTGCTGATAGTAGGACTGAATGTGCTGACGGGCATCGTCTCGTCCTTGGTACTCATCGGGCCGTCCTATATAGTGACATGCATATCTCCGGCACGGACATTACAATTCGAATAAACAGATGGAAGAACTCTTTCTCAGCATATTGCGTCAAGCTATCACCCCCGACGGGACCAGCGGCGATACGCTCTCTCTGTCCCTCAGTAGCGAGCAACTGAACGCTGTTGCCTCTTTAGCACAACGACACGGGGTAGCACCGCTTATCTACAATGAACTGCTCAAGCAGCCCGAGGGTGTGAATCCCGAAGCCGTCAACTACATGCGGCAGGTCTGTGTCGGCACTATGATGACGCAGCAACGCCAACTACAGGTCTTGACCCAAACGGTGAAGGCACTACAAGCCACTGAGGACAAAGCCGCTACGGCGGTGCTGCTGAAGGGCTTTTCGCTCGCACAACTATACCCGTTGCCCTATCTGAGGGCATGGGGGGACTTAGACATTTATGTCGGTCCTGCCTATTACCACCAAGCGGCAGCGGTCTTAAGGGAAACCTATCCCGACGCTATTCACCATGACGAAGAATGGGAGGAGCTCAAGCACTACTGCTTTATCCTGCCGGACGGCAATGTCATTGAGATGCACCGCAGGACGATGGCGCTCACGGGCAAGAAGGACAATGAGGTCTTCTGCCCCTTAGAGGAACAGGCGATGCGCGAGCCGGCGTTTATAGATGTCAACGGACTCTCAGTCGCTATTCCCGAGGCCAAGTTCAATATGCTCTTTGTCTTTATGCACGCGTGGGAACATTTCTACGAGAGCGGAGTCGGACTGAAGCAACTCAGCGATGTGGCACTGCTCTGTCAGCAGTCACAGGGCGTGGAAGGGATGGAGGCATACCTGAGCAACGCGCTAACCAAACTGCATTTATTAGAGCCTTGGCAGTTGGTGGGGTACTTTCTTCACAAGGCGCTGCACCTGCCTAAGGAGCAGTGGTGGCTCTACTCGGATAGCAGGCGCATACAGCGATTGGGCGAGCGGTTCTATAAGAAGGTCATGCAAGAAGGACTCATGCGGCATGTCCTTAAGGAAGGGGAACTGAACCGCTATCAGAAGCGCGAGAAGGCACATCAGATGAATGTACTCCTCCGTAAGATGGTGACCCTCTATGGTCGGGTGCAGTCAACCATGCCCATGCTCAAGGTGTGTCCCCGCTATGCGTGGCACCACTTGTTGATGCAGATTAAAAAAGGTATCCACCGAACCGTTCATCGCGAGAAAATGCTTGACTACTAATGCGAGACCTTACATTATATCTGCCCGGCACAAAGAAAGAGTTGGAGATACGCGGCTGGAATGAGGTGGATGTTATCCTCTTCAGTGGTGACGCGTACATCGACCATCCTCAGTCCGGTGCTGCGGTGATAGGGAGGGTCTTAGAAGCAGCGGGCTATAGGGTCGCTCTTGTTCCGCAACCTGACTGGCGGGGTGACCACAGGGATTTTCTGAAGTTAGGTGCGCCGCGTCTCTTCTTTGCCGTCACAGGTGGAGCGATGGACTCAATGGTCAATCACTACACAGCCGCTAAACGCCTAAGGTCAGACGATGCCTTTACGCCCGATGGACGAGCAGGACGACGACCTGATAGGTGCACCGAGGTCTATACCCACATCCTCAAACAACATTTTCCCAAGGTGCCCGTTGTGATTGGCGGTATAGAAGCGTCCATGAGACGGCTTATTCACTACGATTATTGGACGGATAGACTGAGAGAGTCTATCCTTGTGACTTCAGGAGCAGACTTGCTCATTTACGGTATGGGTGAACAAGCCATAGTCGATATTGCTCGGGCGATAGAAGCAACGGGGCAAGTGCCCCACGATGTGCCACAGACGGCATATATGGTTGACCATGTGGACGAGGAGCGCTTAGGCAATACGAAGCGCCTATACGGTTGGGAGGACGTGTTGCACGACAAGCGTAAGCATGCTGAGAACTTCCGCACCATAGAGATTGAGTCCAACAAGGTGCAGTCCGAACTGACACTCCTACAAGACAAGGTTGTGGTCAATCCCCCGTATGCACCCATCACGCCTGAGGAGTTGGACAGGATATATGACTTGCCCTTTCAGTACCAGCCACACCCTAAGTACGACGGGCATCGCATACCGGCTTATGAGATGATACGATTCAGCGTCTGTATGCATAGAGGCTGTTTCGGCGGGTGCTCCTTCTGCACCATTTCTGCCCATCAGGGCAAGCAGATAGTATCGCGCTCCAAAGACTCTATCCTCCGCCAAATTAAGCGTATCTCCGAACTGCCGGACTACAAGGGGTACATCTCCGATCTCGGCGGACCAAGTGCTAACATGTATAAGATGGAGGGGAAAGACCGAACCATCTGTGTACGCTGCGCCAAAGCATCCTGCCTGCAACCTAAGATCTGTCCTAACCTGAAAGTGGATTTTCAGCCCGTCCTTGATATCTATCAGACGGTCGACAAGTTGCCCTATGTCAAGAAGGCTTTTGTAGGCTCGGGCATACGGTATGACCTGATGAATGAAGATTATGCCCGCCAACTCATTACGCGGCATGTGTCAGGACGGCTGAAAGTAGCTCCGGAACACACTGAGGATAGGGTAGTGGAACTGATGCGCAAGCCCCACTGGAGCACCTATCTGCGGTTCATGGCACTCTTTGAGAAGATCAATCGCGAAGCGGGCTTGAACCAACAACTCATTCCTTATTTCATTTCCTCTCACCCGGGCTGCACGAACGACGATATGCGGGCATTAGCGGAATGGACCAAGAAGATGCACTATCATCCCGAGCAGGTGCAGGATTTCACGCCTACACCTATGACGCTCTCAACGACCATGTTCTATACGGGTTATAACCCTTACACGATGGAGAAAGTGTATGTCGCCCGCACAGCAGAACAAAAGAAGAAGCAGAATAGCTACTTCTTCTGGTGGCGGCATGGCCATTAGGCAGCCGTAGTATGGATAGTCCCCCTTAGTCTAACATTTGACCGAAGTTATTACTGAGTTGAACCATGCGGTCATACTCTTCCGGACTAAGGTCAATGAAGTAGTAGTTACGCGGGTCCACGGGTGAACCGTTAAGGTGTACCTCATAGTGTAAGTGAGGACCGACCGACTGACCGGTATTCCCCACAAGGGCTATCACATCGCCGCGTTTTACCTTTTGTCCCTTCCGAACGAGCCCTTTATAGAGGTGACCATAGAGCGTTTGGTAGCCAAAGCCGTGGTCCAGAATAACCGTATTACCATATCCTTGTTTCCAACCGACATAATCGACCGTAGCATTACCGGTCGCATAGACCTCGGTGCCTGTCGGCGCAGAAAAGTCCATACCATAGTGGAACTTTTTCGTATGATAAATAGGGTGTATGCGATACCCCCAACCGGAAGCTACCCGCTTGAGGTCTTGGTTGAGCACCGGCTGAATAGCAGGGATGTACTGCAGGCGCTGTTCCTGGGTTTTGGTGAGGGAGGTCAGTTCCTCGTAGGACTTGGCTTGTACGTACATCTCCTTCTCCAGTTGGTCTACCTTAAAGGCTAATTGGGACGCTAACTGGGAGTTGGTCATGCGTGCCATCTCTTCGTAATAGGTAATCTTGTGCTGCGCACCTTGACGGATAGAGGAGGAAATAGGTTCTGCACCAAAGAGCACACGGTATAGGTTATTATCGCGCTGCTCAAGGTCTTGGAGAACCGTCCCCATTTGGTCAACTTGGGTATTGAGCACCTCTAGTTGTGCCTCAAGGTTCTTATTGTACTGTATCAGCTGACGCTCGCGGGGAGAAGGGAAGATATAGAAGAAGATGAAGAAGAACACTATTCCTAATGCTATACCACCTAAGATATACCAACCGCTTTTCCGTAGCCAATAGCCAAAACCATGCTCAACACTCTCGAGCGCCAATGTTTCTGGGTTTATATGATACTGTTTCTTAGCCATACTATTATTCTCCGGATGTACTAATACGCCTTAATTCGTTTTCGTCCAACACTTTAATCTTACGACCATCAACTATCAGTATTCGTTCTTTAACGAAGGAGGAGAGCGTGCGAATAGCGTTGGCGGCATTCATATTAGACATATTCGCAAGTTCTTCTCGGCTCAAATAGATATGTATCGTAATGCCGTCAGTTTCGTAGCCGTGCTTGTCAACGAGACTCACGAGCGACTCTGCCAAACGGGAACGGACATGTTTCTGGGAGAGGTTAACGGACTTGATGGTGTAGTATGAGACGGACTTAGCGAGGTTCTGCATGCAGATGTGACATATCTCCATGTTGGAGCGAATGATGTCCGTGAAGAAGTTGCGGTCAATAGCCAACACCCGTAGATTATCCATAGCGGAAGCGTTGAGAGTACTGGTCTCGTCTGCGATAATCGCCCTCTGGCCTATCACATCGTAAGGTGCTAAGATAGCTAATAACTGCGGCTGACCAACTCCGTTGCGGGTGAGTTTCATCTTCCCGTCAAGCACAATATAGACATATTCAATCTCGTCGCCTTCCTTGAAGAGTATCTCGTTGGGGGTAAACAAGAAGATATGCGAGTGGGCGGGCAGATTACGCTGCTCAGACGGTGTCAAAGCCTGCCATAAGACATTATCTATGGCGAGACCGGAATCTATTGTCTGATGGAGTTGTTTCATGCGTCTTCCGTTATTAACCTATTCTTGTTGTCCCAAAACTGTCTTGACAAAACTCTCCGGCTCGAAGGGTATAAGGTCCTCCATCTGTTCACCGATACCGATATAGCGTACCGGTATTTGGAACTGGTCGGAGATACCGATGACGACCCCTCCTTTGGCGGTGCCGTCCAGTTTGGTGATGGCGAGTGAGGTGACTTGGGTCGCCTTGGTGAACTGAGTCGCTTGCTCAAAGGCGTTTTGTCCTGTTGAGCCGTCCAAGACCAGCATAATGTCGTGCGGTGCATCGGGAACGACCTTCTGCATAACATTCTTAATCTTAGTCAGTTCGTTCATGAGGTTGACCTTATTGTGCAGACGACCTGCTGTATCAATAATCACGACATCAGCGTCATGCGCGACAGCCGATTTAAGCGTGTCATAAGCGACGGCAGCAGGGTCGGACCCTTGCTCCTGCTTGATGACCTCTACACCGACACGCTCGCCCCAGATGGAGAGTTGCTCCACCGCAGCAGCGCGGAAGGTGTCCGCAGCACCGAGATAGACCTTCTTGCCCTCTTTCTTATAGCGATATGCCAGTTTACCGATGGTGGTCGTCTTGCCGACACCATTGACGCCTACGACCATGATGACATAAGGCTTGTGTTGTGCTTCTGCATCGGTACTTCTCTTGAGCATCAAGCAAACCTCATCGGACACGATGGCATTGAGCTGCGCAGTCGTGAGATACTTGTCTTGCCGTACACGGTCCTCGATACGCTTGATTATTTTGAGGGTTGTGGGCACGCCCACATCGGAAGTAATCAAGGCTTCTTCCAGATTGTCCAATACTTCTTCATCGACTGTCGATTTACCCACAACAGCACGACCGAGTTTACTCAAAAATGACTCTTTCGTCTTATGTAATCCATCAAAAAGGCCCATAATCAACTATTTTTTGCATAAAGGTCCATAAACGATTATTCTCAAAGTGGGTGTGTCGTCCCACCTTAAGCATGAACTGCCACACGGCATTGTTCTTCTGCCGGCACGCCCGCATGACGGGGTAGAAGATGAATGTCACAAGGATGCCCGACACCAGAACGATACAGAACTGCAGTTCCAGGCTTGCGCCGAAGGAATAACTGAGCCACCAAAGGACAATGACCATAAGGTTGGTCAGTAGGATAGTGAGGGCAGTACCGACATGGCTAAAGCCCATATCAATAAAGAGGTGATGCAGGTGGGTTTTGTCAGGGCGGAAAGGAGAGGTCTTGTGACAAATACGAGAGAACATGACACGAAGGGTATCAAATACCGGAATGCACAAGACTGCAAGACAAAGTGCCACGACACATACCCCCCGAGAGGCTAAAACAATACCCGAGAAGGAGTCCAAACGCAAGAGCGAGAAGATGTCTAACACCATGATACAGCCTATCAGGAGGGAACCGCCGTCACCGATATACATCTTGCTCTTCTTACCAAAGACATTGTGGAAGAAGAAGGGTAGGAGAGCCGCCGCACAGATGATACTGAAGAAACCCCAGACCATCTCGCCTACGGAGAAGAAAATGGCGGCAAAGATGGTATTGGCCAATATGCCATAACCTGAACTATACCCGTCCACACCGTCAATCAGGTTGATAGCATTGATAATCCCCACACCTGCTATGAGGGAGAGGGGAATAGAGATATACGCAGGAAGGATATCTAAACCAAAGAGCCCGAAGCACCGCTTGATAGCCAGACCCGTATAGATACTGAGGAAACCGATGAGCAGTAGCTCAATGATAAAGCGCAAGGTCGCAGCGAGATTGCGGATATCGTCTATTACGCCGATAATGACGAGTGCCGCCATTACGACTAAGGATGTTCTGAGATTCGGTAGGTCATAGTAGACAACCGCCACCAAGAGGGGAATAAAGATACCTGCTGCTACCACTACACCGCCGAGCACAGGCACCGGTTCTGACTGCAGCTTGCGCTTATCGGGCGCATCGTAGACATGGTTCTTCCTGGCTATCCTGTAGAAGAGAGGATAGAACCCTGCCGAGATGAGGAAGGCGGCTAATGTGAATATGGCTATCGGTAGTGGTTGCACGATGGTATATTTACTTTGGGGCGACAAAGATAGTAAATATTTTTGAGATATGCAAATTTATTTTCGTTTTCTTGCAAAATACCCCCCTTTTTGGCATTATTGGTACGTTTCGAAGGTGTTTATTTTGGTTTGGTTGTAGGGACAAGTGACCTTGACATAGTTTTCGGTAAAGCCCGCCATCAGGTACTCCCCATTAGGTGTAGAGGGTTTGATTTTCTTACTTTCCCAAAGAACGACATGTGTTTTGCCTTGTTGGGAGGTGTAGAAGTCCTTTAGTTTCTGCTCCGAGATGGCATGTAGGATTTGTGAGCGGCGATTGCGCTCTGCGTGTGGGATGATCTCTAAATCGTCCATGGTGAGCATCCGTGTATTGGCTCGCTCGGAGTAGGTGAAGACATGCAGTTGGGAGACATTGAGAGAGTTCACAAAGTGCACATAATCCTCAAAGTAGGGTAGTGTTTCTCCTCGCACTCCGACCATACAATCAACACCGATGAAGGCGTCTGGGAGCGTTGCTCTGATACGCTCAACGCGTGCGCGGAAGAACTCCCGTGTATAGTGTCTGTGCATGATCTTAAGCACTTCGTTGGCACCGCTTTGGAGAGGAATATGGAAATGCGGAGCGATGTGCTTACCGGTGGCGACACAATCGATGATGTTGTCGGTCAGCAGGTCAGGTTCAACGGAGCCTATGCGCACGCGGTACTGCCCCTCTAAGTGGTCAAGGGCTTGGATGAGTTGTAGGAAGGTCTCGCCGGTCGAACGGCCGAAATCCCCGATATTGACACCCGTGAGAACAATCTCTTTAGCACCTAAGGTAAGTGCTTCTTGGGCGAGTGTCACTAATTCCGCGATATGCGGGTTACGCGAGCGACCACGTGCGAAAGGAATCGTACAGTATGTACAGAAGTTATTACAGCCGTCCTGTACCTTGAGGAAACAACGCGTTCTGTCGTCGTACGAGAGAGCAGGTGTGAAGAGCGTATCGTCTTTCTGGCGAACCTCATCGACCTCGGTCATCCGGAGTATCTCCTCGGGTTTGAGCCGCGCATAACAGCCGGTGACGATGAGTTTAGCAGAAGGGTTTTCGCGCTTCACACGGTGAATAGCCTGTCTGTCCTTATGGTCGGCTGTGTCTGTTACGGAGCAGGTATTGACTATAACGAGGTCAGCCGGCTCCCCCGGAAGGGCACGGGCATACCCTTGAGACAGTAAAACTTTGCCGAGAGCAGAACTCTCGGCAAAATTGAGTTTACAGCCTAATGTAACAATCTTAAAGGTCATTATCCGAGGAGGGTAAGGAGGATACCTGCTGCGACGGCAGAGCCAATAACACCTGCTACATTAGGACCCATGGCATGCATCAATAGGAAGTTGGACGGGTCGGCTTTCTGCCCCTCCATCTGACTCACACGGGCAGCCATAGGAACGGCACTGACTCCTGCTGAACCGATAAGCGGGTTAATCTTATTCTCCGGCTTAGAGAAGAGGTTCATCAATTTAGCCAACAACACACCACCTGCACTCCCCAGACCGAAGGCAATAATACCCATTGCTAAAATCATCAATGTCTTGACATTGAGGAAAGTAGTGCCTGTAGCTGTAGCACCGACTGAGAGACCCAAGAAGATAACCACAATGTTCATCAATTCATTTTGTGCCGTCTTGCTGAGTCGATCAACCACACCGCATTCCTTCATGAGATTGCCTAACATCAAACAGCCGATTAACGGGGCCGCATCGGGCAAGAAGAGAGAAACGATAGTAGTGATGATAATGGGGAAGACTATCTTCTCGGTCTTACTGACCTTACGCAGTTGTTGCATCTTAATTTTACGCTCCTTTTCCGTGGTCAAAGCGCGCATAATGGGCGGTTGAATAACCGGAACTAATGCCATATAGCTATAGGCCGCAATAGCGATAGGACCCAAGAGGTGTGGAGCTAATTTGGAGGTCAAGAAGATACTGGTAGGACCATCTGCACCACCGATGATACCGATCGAACCTGCCTCTGCGGGGGTGAAGCCTAAGGCATTGGCACAGAGGAATGTCACAAATATACCTATTTGAGCAGCCGCCCCTAAGATGAAACTCTTAGGGTTGGCAATGAGTGGACCAAAGTCCGTCATCGCTCCAACACCAATGAAGATAAGGCACGGATAAACACCTGCTTTGACACCTATGTATAATACGTCAAGCAATCCTGCGTTCTTGAGAATAGCTCCGTAACTATGGTAGGCGGGATTGGGTGTCACACCGTCTTCAAGCATGGGCTGGAGAAACGATGACCAGAGCTCCTCATGAAACATGCCGGATGCCGGTAAGTTGGTGAGCAACATACCAAAGGCTATGGGCAGGAGGAGCAGGGGCTCATATTGTTTCTTAATAGCCAGATACAGGAGGACAAATGCAATCAAGAGCATAACAGTTTGCTGCCATGTCAGTTGCATAAAGCCCATGTTCTGAAAAAACTCAGCAAATCCTTCCATCGTTATACAATGCAAAAATGAACAACAAATGAGCATTAACCAAGTACAACGAGAACATCGTCCTGCATAACGGTTTGTCCTGCAGTGACGCAGATTTGCTTAACGGTACCGTCACAGTCAGCAGCGACGATATTCTCCATCTTCATGGACTCGAGGGTCAGGAGGGTGTCTCCTTTCTTAACGGCTTGTCCGACTGCTACAGTCACCTTGATAATAGAGCCGGGTAGGGGACTAACGACCTTGGTGCCTGCCACGGGTGCAGCAGGAGCGGGAGCAGGAGCGGCAGCGGGTGCAGCCGGAGCCGGAGCGGCAGCAGCAGGTTTCGGAGCAGCGGGCTTGGGAGCAATAACTGCTTTCTTCTCGGTTTCTACTTGATAGGTCTTGCCATTAACGGTTACTTCGGTGAGACCATTTTCAATTTCATTAACGGAGGTCTGATATTCTACCCCGTTAATCTTGAACGTAAATTCTTTCATTGTTGATTATTTGTAAAGATTGTTAATACCAAAGGATGCGCGTTCCACTGTGTGGGACGATGTTTGAGAGTAAGGGTGGGGAAGACGATGTCATGCGCGTTGTCGAAATATAGGCTCAGCGCCATGGCGACAGCTGCCATATCGTCTTCACTCTCGTTGAGGAAGAGCGCCGTAGCGATAGCGGGAATATCGGACTCGGGAGCAGAAGGGAGCACGTGAGGCTTCGTCTCCTCAACGTGATGGTGACCCTTCTCGACTCTTGACTCTAACTTTTGCATGAACCAGTCGAGTCCTTTGATAATGTAAATAAACAAGAACAAGATCAGCAGCACCATGCCGAAACCAAGTCCTGTAATCAACCATGTGCGCGTCGTTACAGCTAATAAAATAGTAGTAATCATATTACAGTAGTAGTAATTTTATAGTGGGATATTACTATGTTTCTTGAGCGGGTTAGTGAGTCTCTTGGTTTGGAGTCTCTCAAACGCATTGATGATACGCGCACGGGTATTGCAAGGCTCAATCACATCATCGATGTAGCCGCGGTTAGCTGCCTGATAGGGAGATGCAAAGAGGTCTTTATACTCGGCTTCTTTCTCAGCGATGAACTTCTTGCGCTCCTCGGGGTCTTCGATAGCCTTAAGAGCCTTGGCATAAAGTACGCCCACAGCACCTGAGGCACCCATCACGGCAATCTCAGCATTGGGCCACGCATAGCATGCGTCACCGCGTAATTGCTTACAAGACATTACAATGTGAGAGCCGCCGTAAGACTTACGAATGGTAATGGTAACCTTGGGCACAGTGGCTTCGCCGTAAGCGAACATCAGTTTAGCACCATGATCGATGATGCCGGCATACTCTTGACCTGTACCACAGAGGAAGCCCGGAACATCAACGAGAGTGAGAATCTGGATATTGAAGGCATCGCAGAAACGCACGAACCGAGCGGCTTTACGGCTGGCATCACAGTCCAACACACCGGCAAGCCATGACGGCTGGTTGGCGATGATACCAGTAGAACGACCATTGAAACGAGCGAAACCGCAGATAACGTTCTTGGCATAGTTCTTGTGAACCTCAAAGAAATCACCGTCGTCAACGATTAAGTTGATGATATCCTTCATGTTATAAGGCTTATTGGGGTCGGCGGGAACAATGTCGTTGAGGGTTGCCTCGACACGCATCGGGTCATCGGTACATTCTACAAGAGGAGCTTCTTCCATGTTATTCTGAGGAATAAAGGACACGAGCTTACGAACCATAGTCAGTGCCTCTTCCTCGGTCGGGGCAACGAAATGGGTTACACCGGATTTGGTGGCATGAATTTTAGCACCACCGAGTTGCTCAACGGTCACATCCTCACCGGTAACGGACTTAACAACCTTCGGACCGGTAATGAACATGTAGGAGTTTTGCTCGGTCATCATGATGAAGTCCGTGAGGGCAGGGCTGTAAACGGCCCCACCGGCGCAAGGACCAAAGATGACACTGATTTGGGGCACAACGCCTGAAGCCAAGATATTGCGCTCGAAGATTTCTGCATAACCTGCGAGTGCACACGCACCTTCCTGAATGCGCGCGCCACCGGAGTCGTTAAGACCAATAATGGGGGCACCCATCTTCATGGCTT
>FLNX01001829.1_pt1 | contig 27396 bp, 20 predicted proteins | sample 1140341 | NCBI WGS metagenome assembly FLNX01 (sample SAMEA3878208, study PRJEB12797) | bioreactor metagenome | biome: Moose rumen | place: Sweden | collected 2011-10 | reverse complement strand
TCAAGCAAACAAATCCAACCAAGCGTTTGCTAAAAACTAATTTTCAAAAAACGTATTTTTGCGTCACGCGTCACACTTTGAGGCAGAGTTTAGAGGAGATTCTTTCAGTCGCTTCGCTTGGTGAAAGCGCTAAGGCGATTACCGCATCAAGTGCGGGATGATGGTTTAGAGGTTAAAGACGGTGGAGCGATATTCTAAAAGCAAAGCTTCTGGCGGAAAGTTGTTACAAGAATTTGAAAAGTTGTAACAACTTTTTTCTCATAGCATAACTATTGGAATGGAAGATGTATGCTTTGGCAAGTCTATATGATAGCTCTACTATGTCAATATCAATGCTAATGGAGCTCTCGCATCGAGTGCGGGATGAGGAAAAAGGGGGTTTGGGATGAGATGTTTTTACGGGTATCGTGTCGCATTTGCGTCACAGGAATACACTAAAAATGTGGCGTGACGCACGTGAGACGCACCTGAAATGCCCATTTTTAAGCAAAATCGACCATTTTTGGATTAAAAGTCCTCTGATTATCAAGTATTTACAAAACAGAAGAAGCCTGTGACGCAAGTGTGACAGATTTCTTTCAGTCGCTTCGCTTGGTGAAAGCGTACTGAAGAAACGATTACTTTGCGAAGCAAACTAAAATATTACTTTCACCTTTGCACTAAAGTGTGACGCGTGACGCAAATTTACATTTTTCTAAAACTGGTTTTTAGCAAACTGCTTACTGCGACTGACAATATCTGTCATTCGCAGTAAGCAGCACCCTTAAATGTCCCAAGCCTTTCTATCCAGCGAGGTATGTTATCATTTATTTACTTTACTTAGAAATCGGCACTCTTTGGAGTACGCGGGAACGGTATCACGTCACGTATGTTCTGCATACCCGTTACAAAGAGGATAAGACGCTCAAAGCCAAGTCCGAAGCCTGCATGAGGACAAGAGCCATACTTGCGAGTATCGAGATACCACCACAACTTATCTGTCTCCATGCCACGGCGGTCGATCTCGCCCATCAGCTTGTCAAAGCTTTCCTCACGCACAGAGCCACCGATAATCTCTCCTATCTGCGGGAAGAGAACATCCGTACCCTGCATGGTAGGACCGGGAGCCACAGCACCCTTATATCCTACAGAGCCATTGTCGCCGGCAGGCTCATTCAACTTCATATAGAACGCTTTTATGTCACGCGGATAGTCGGTCATTATCACCGGCTTCTTGAAATGCTCCTCTACAAGGTAACGCTCATGCTCCGATGCCAGGTCATCGCCCCAGTTACACGGGAACTCGAACTTCTTGCCATTCTTAATAGCCTCCTGCAAGATCTCAATACCTTGAGTGTAAGGCAGACGAACGAAGTCTTCCTTCAGGACACCCTGGAGACGCTCGAGAAGAGTCTTGTCGACCATCTTATTAAGGAACTCCAGGTCATCCTTACAGTTATCCAGAGCCCATCTCACACAATACTTGATGAAATCCTCCTCCAGATCCATCAGCTCCTCCTGGTCAAGGAAAGCCACCTCTGGCTCAATCATCCAGAACTCAGCCAAATGGCGTGGAGTATTGGAGTTCTCGGCACGGAAAGTAGGACCGAAAGTATATATAGCGCCGAGAGCTGTCGCTCCAAGCTCACCCTCGAGCTGTCCAGACACCGTCAGAGAAGTCTGCTCGCCAAAGAAGTCATCATCATAGATAATCTTGCCATCCTCATCCTTCTTAAGGTCATAGAGGTTCTTTGTAGTCACCTGGAACATATTCCCCGCACCTTCACAGTCGCTGGCGGTAATCAGCGGTGTGTGGAAATAGAAGAAGCCATGCTCATGGAAATACTTATGGATTGCTATTGCCATGTTATGGCGTATGCGCATCACTGCTCCGAACGTATTTGTACGAAGGCGGAGATGGGCATTCTTACGCATCACCTCGAAGCTCTGCCCTTTCTTCTGCATAGGATAGTCGTTGCCGCAAAGTCCCAACACCTCCAGAGTCTCACATTGTATCTCTGACGCCTGACCCTGTGCCGGACTCTCAACCAAGGTTCCGACTACGCTGATGCAAGAGCCTGTTGTCACCTGCTTAAGAGTCTCCTCGTCAACCTTCGACGGGTCTACTACAATCTGTACATTCTTAATAGTAGAACCATCATTCAAAGCTATAAAGTCTACAGCCTTACTGCTACGATGGGTACGGACCCATCCTTTTACTGTTATTTGTTTGCCATACTCAGTGCACTTAAGTGCGTCTATGACCTTTGTTCTTTTCATAATCTACCTTCCTTTTATTCAAAAGCACCCATTCGGAGCATATCAACTTCTTTTTCTGTAAGGAACCGCCAGTCACCGCGACGGAGACCTTTCTTTGTCAGTCCGGCGAACTGTACACGGTCGAGCTTCACCACTCTGTAGCCGAGGCTCTCAAAGATACGGCGTACGATACGGTTCTTCCCGCTATGTATCTCTATACCCACCTGGCTCTTGTCCGTATCACTGGCATATTGTATGTCGTCAGCCTTTATCTCACCATCCTCAAGGGTGATACCCTCTGCTATCTGCTGAAGGTCATGTATGGTGACATTCTTGTCAAGGAACACATGATAAACCTTCTTCTTCAAGAACTTTGGATGGGTAAGCTTACTTGCAAGATCACCGTCGTTAGTCAACAGCAACACACCTGTAGTGTTACGGTCGAGACGTCCCACAGGATATATACGCTCCGGACAAGCATCCTTTACAAGATCCATCACCGTTTTCCGCAGCTGTGGATCATCGCTTGTTGTAACATAGTCTTTAGGCTTGTTAAGAAGAACATATACTTTCTTCTCTATAGATACAGGTTTGTCGTTGAAGAGCACCTCATCTGTACGGAGAACCTTTGTTCCAAGCTCGGTCATCACCTCTCCGTTGACCTTAACGGCACCATTCTGGATAAACTCATCAGCCTCACGGCGGCTACATACACCAGCATTAGCAAGATATTTGTTAAGACGGATCGGCTCGTTTGGGTCAACATGCTCCTCCTTGTACTCTATCCGCTTCTTCATGCTATACTTGGCATTAGGGTCATAGTCAGCTGTGTGCTGACGATAGCCACCTTGTCTGTAGCCACCCTGCTGATAACCACCATGGTTGCCACCGTAACTCCCCTTACGAGGCTGCTGGCGATAACCACCTTGTCCATAACCGCCACGCGACTGGTAACCGCCTGAACGAGGCTGGTAGCCTCCCTGACGAAATCCGCCTTCTTGCTCACCTTCTTGTCTGTAGCTGTTGTATCTGGGGCGATAGCCGCCTTGCGGACGCTGCTGATACCCCCCTTGGCGAGGCTGATAGCCCTCCTGACGAGAGTGGTAAGTATTCTCCTCACCATCCTGGTTATAATTATTGTATCTGGGACGATAGCCACTTTGCGGACGCTGTTGATAGCCACCCTGACGTTGCTGATAGCCACCACCATTATTGAAGCGTGGGCGATAGCCGCCTTGCGAGCGCTGTCCGCTGTTACCCTGGAGTCCTGCGCCAAACCCTTCCGGTCGGAATCCGCCATCTTCACGGTTTTCCTTATCCGGATTATATGCGCGTTTGGCATGGATACGCGGGCGTTGTGGTCTTCCTCCTGCACGAAAATCTCTTTGATAACCACCTGCCTGTCCAGCAGATGAAAAGTTTTCACGGTTTGTCACATTCTGTTCTGTTCCTTTGTTTTCCAATTCTTCTGACATAAATCATTTCCTTTCTTTTTAGCCTCACGGCCATTTCTTAAGCGTGTTTTAATATTAATTTTATGTAAATAATAAGTTATATGTATTCCTTTTGTCTACAAAAACCTTGTTTATATTCCTGTATAGTTCCTCGGATTGATATTCATTAGCTCAGCCTTCACGGCATCACTTACATTTAACGACATGATAAAGTCGTGTATGGTCTTCTCTGTCATCCTCTCATTAGTACGTGTCAGAGCCTTCAATGCTTCATAAGGGTGAGGATAAGCCTCACGGCGCAGTATTGTCTGTATAGCCTCAGCCACCACCGCCCAGGTCTGCTCCAGGTCATCATCCAGCTTCTGCTGGTTAAGAATGAGCTTACGCAAGCCTTTCAGAGTACTTTGTATCGCAATGAGAGAATGTCCCAGAGGCACACCGATGTTGCGCAACACCGTAGAGTCTGTCAAGTCTCTCTGCAAACGGCTTACCGGCAATTTCTGTGCCAAGAACTGTAATATGGCATTTGCCATACCCATATTTCCCTCAGAGTTCTCGAAATCTATCGGATTAACTTTGTGAGGCATGGCGCTTGATCCTACCTCTCCCGCCTTGATTTTCTGCTTGAAATACTCCATGGAGATATACATCCAGAAGTCACGGTCCAGGTCAATCACTATCGTGTTGATACGTCGTATGGCATCAAAGACGGCACTTAAACAATCATAATTACTTATCTGTGTCGTATACTGCTCACGCTCAAGTCCCAGCTTATCACTTACGAATTTGTTTCCGAACTCTCTCCAGTCATATTCCGGATATGCAACATGATGAGCATTGAAATTACCAGTAGCACCACCGAACTTAGCCGTGATCTTACAGCCTCTCAACTGCTGCAGTTGCTCCGTGAGGCGGTAGACAAACACCATCAGCTCCTTGCCCAGGCGGGTAGGCGATGCCGGCTGACCATGGGTCTTGGCAAGCATAGGCACGTCTTTCCACTCCTCAGCATAGTCTTTCAACTGGGCTATCAACTCTTCCAGCTGAACAACGAACACATTGTCCAATGCCTCCTTAAGGGAAAGGGGAATACTGGTGTTGTTGATGTCTTGCGAGGTTAGTCCGAAATGTATAAACTCCTTATACTGCTCCAAGCCTCCGATCTTGTCAAACTCCTCCTTGATAAAGTACTCCACTGCCTTCACGTCATGGTTGGTAACCTTCTCTATCTCTTTGACACGCGCGGCACATTCCTCGTCAAACTGGCGATAGATGTCACGCAACCGCTCGAACAGGGAAGAGTCAAAAGATGACAACTGTGGAAGTGGCAACTCGCATAATGTGATGAAATATTCTATTTCAACACGTACACGATAACGAATAAGCGCATATTCAGAAAAGTAATCCGCCAAACACTCTGTTTTACCTCTGTAACGCCCGTCAACAGGCGATATTGCTGTTAATATATCCAGCTTCATTGCTCTATAAATAAATTAGAATGCAAAAATACAAAGATTTATCCATAGTATCACTATCTTTTTAGCAAAAGTTTCATAAAAAGGAGGTGAAGAAGAATATTGATGGGACAGAATGTATCTATGCGAGGACTTATAAAGGCAAATAAAGGATAATAAAATAAGGAGCGATAAACTATCGCTCCTTATTGTGGGCGTTGACGGATTCGAACCGCCGACCCTCTGCTTGTAAGGCAGATGCTCTAAACCAGCTGAGCTAAACGCCCTTGCATTTTCAAATGCGGTTGCAAAGGTAATATGTTTTTTTCAAACCGCCAAACTTTTTTGAAACTTTTTTTTCTTTTTCCACAAAAAAATCCCCGCAATCCCGAAGAATTACAGGGAAACACCCCAAGTGGGCGTTGACGGATTCGAACCGCCGACCCTCTGCTTGTAAGGCAGATGCTCTAAACCAGCTGAGCTAAACGCCCTTGCATCTAAGGTGTGCTTCCCTAAAAGAAAAGCACACCTTTATTGCATTTAAACGATAGGTTTATTCCTCAGGAACGTTTGTAATCTCAACAGTTGCACGACGGTCGAATTCGATTGGGAGGTCAACACCCAGAATCTTAACACCACCATTGTGTGCGGTAGAGATCTTATCCTCAGCAACACCCATGCCGATCAACTCACCCTTAACGGTCTCAGCACGCTCGAGAGACAGTCTCTCGTTGATCTCTGGAGTACCAGTTGAGCTGTCTGCATAACCAGTTACGAGCATGTCACAGTTGTTCTCCTTAGCAAACTTTGCGAGAGCGCGAACATTTACAAGATCCTTTGGATTGGCAATGTTTGTCTTTGCAAGGTTGAAGAATACAGAAACAGGAGTTGTGATGAACTCTTTAACTGATGTTGGCATTGGCTTGTTGCTGCACTCAGCGAGGAGCTGCTGCAGACGTGCGTTCTCTGCCTGAGCGTCACGAAGCTTTGCGTTCAAAGCATCGAGCTGTGTCTGCCAAGAAGCGTTGATAGCGTCAACATCTGGAACTTTGTTCCAACCAGTTGTACCGATGTTGAAGGTCAGACCAACTTCTGCATAGAGGTTGTTGTCCTTGTCTTCCCAACCACGGTTATACTTGCTGTCGATGAGGTTGCCATATGTACCGTCGAAGTCTTCCTCAATACGGTTCCAGCCAAGCTCAAGGTTTACAGCCACTCTCTTGCTTACGCGGAACTCCTGCAACAGACCTACGCTCAACTGCATAGCATAGAGGTCGTGAGTCATGGTACGAGAGATACCACCACCAGCGAATGGGATAACATTCCAAACACGGTTTGGATTGTAGCCACAGAGCAGGTTGCTCAAGTTGAACAGTACGTGCTCGTTAAGAGTCCAGTAGTCGAAGTCATCTGGGTCAGCTTTGCTAACCTGCTTAGCCTTCCATGCCTGAGCCTTTGTACGAAGACCGATACCTGGTGTGAACCACTTACCGATAGCGATAGAAGCGCCGAAAGAAGTACGCTTACTGTCGAAGAAACCGAAGTGGTCAGAACCATCCAAATTACGTCCGTGCTCCTCGTCAGAGAACCACATGTTGTAGTCGCCACCGACCTGGATGAACCAGTTCTTCCAGAAAGTGTTAGTAGCCACACTGTGCTTCAAAGTAGCATCATCCTGTGCGAAAGATACAACTGAAACACTGGCAAAAGCCAATACGATTAATAACTTTCTCATAATTTTATTTATTAAATAATCAAAAATATCTATTACTAGTAAATTGTATGACGAATTCGAGCGCAAAGTTAATATATTTTTTCAAATCACAATTGTTTTCCTTAAAAAAAATGTCTTTTTTGCTAAAAAAAATGCAGAAAAGGTGATTATTTACCTATTTTCCACCTCACTTTAGCAGATTTTCCAGGTCTTTCTGTTGAAGAATACCTAATATCTTTTTCCCATCTGGAGTATAATTGACATTCTCACAGGCAAAGAGGGCATTGACTATTCCCTCCATCTCCTCATTGCTCAGAACCTGTCCCATAGGGATAGCCGCGCTCCTCGCAAGGCTCAAAGCAAGGGAGTTCCTTATGTCAGCTTTCACATTATGGTTCGTGTCTGTGGCAGACGCCACCATGTCTGTCATCAGAGAAGACACATCCAACCCTTCCAGACCAGACGGTATGGCATTGACGGCATAACAGCCCTCACCCATAGCGGTAAGCTCGAAGCCCATATCAGACATCTCCTTGACCACACTTCCCCATACCGCCGCATCTGAGGCTGAGAAATACAATAGTTCCGGGAACAACAGTTTCTGGGATGCATTTCTATGCTCAGCATCCTTCGAGAGATACTGCTCATATAAAATACGTACGTGCGCGCGATGCTGGTCAATGACCATCAAGCCAGACTTCACCGCCGTCATGATATATTGTCCCTTATACTGGTAATGCGCCGGTGATTTCTCTGCGATGATATTATTATCCTGCTCCGATGACTCCACGTCAAACAAAGAGCCCGGCACGTCATGCTGTTGAACGGCACCCTCATACAGCTGCGTCCACTGCTCAGGCACGTCCTTTTGTCTAAAGGCATCCGACGGTGTTTCCCTAAACGGATTATATTGAGGATTATACTGAACCTTCGGAGCTGCGGTGTCATTATGAGGATTAAAGACCGGAATATCCGGTTTCCCTTGTGTGTCGAAATTAATTGACGGTATGTCATTGAATCGTCCAAGAGAATCCTTTACCGCGGCAGAAAGTATTTGCCAGATAGCCTGTTCATGCTCGAACTTGATTTCTGTCTTCGTTGGATGAATATTCACGTCAATATCTTCCGGAGCGACGTCAAAATACAAGAAATAAGGTACCTGCTCACCTGACGGAACCAACCGTTCAAAAGCATTCATCACAGCCTTGTTGAAATAAGCATGCCGCATGTATCTGCCATTAACAAAAAAGAACTGATGAGCACCTTTCTTACGTGCAGACTCTGGCTTTCCCACAAATCCTGTTATCTTGCATAGTGTTGTCTGTACGTCTACTGACAACAAGTCCTGATTAAGCTTCTTCCCGAAGATATCCATAATACGCTGTCTGACATTTCCCGCCCTTAGACTTAACATCTCAGCTCCATTACTATGTAAGGTAAAGGTGATCTCCGGATACACTAAAGCTATACGCTCAAAAGCGACAAGAATATTATTAAGCTCAGTGGAGTTAGACTTTAGGAACTTACGCCGCGCGGGAACATTAAAAAACAGATTCTCGATCATGAAATTACTTCCCTCAGGACAGGAGCACGGCTCTTGTCCGAGAACCTTGCTACCGGCAATGGACAGATGGGTTCCTATCTCCTGACCTTGCAGACGTGTCTTAAGTTCTACCTGAGCGACAGCCGCAATAGAGGCAAGAGCCTCACCACGGAATCCCATAGAACGAAGGGCAAAAAGATCGTCAGCCTTACTTATCTTAGACGTAGCATGTCTCTCAAATGCCAAGCGAGCATCTGTCTCAGACATTCCTTTACCATCGTCAATAACCTGAATGGATGTCCGTCCGGAGTCAACGACAAGTACATGAATAGTCTTTGCGCCTGCGTCAACAGAATTCTCTACCAACTCTTTGATGACAGACGCAGGACGTTGTATAACCTCACCAGCAGCGATCTGATTGGCTACACTATCAGGCAAAAGGTGTATAATATCGCTCATTCCTCAGTTCTTCGGTTCTTATTCCATATGGATTTTCTGTCGAGGCGGCGGCATAATGGCACGCTCACGCTTCAATGCCACACCGTCTTTCTTTGTCACTATCCTATAGATGTCATCAGGATCCAATGGACGCATATAGTCAAACCATGCAAAATTAGGCAGTTTTTTCTTATCTGCCGGAATCTGTGTCATAGGATAAGTTGTACCCTTGCTCTTCGAAGCCCATATTTTCTCCATCTTACGCATTGGCGACACAAACATACGCATCGTATCTGTCTCCAGATAATTAAGTCCTATAAGCGTACTGTCCTTGTCATCCTCCGGATAATATATTGTCATCACGCTACCTATGGCATCACTCCTGCGCAGTTTCCCTTCAGTAAAGAACGCATGCATGAACTTTGAGGCTATTTGGTTATAGTGCTCGCCATCCCGTATCTTTTCCACAGACAGACATCTGCCAAAGACAAACGCCTCCCTTACCGTTGAGTCATTCATATACGCCTTGATGGAGTCTCCAAGAAGCTGGCGCTCCCCACTCCACACTATCGGGTCAAGATACATTGTGAGGCATGAGTCTTTAGAATTTCCGACTGCCAAGCCACATACCGCCTGAATATCTTTCCGATATACCCTCACATTATGATAGGCATACACCTTTCTGTACATGGAGTCAGTATCGACAAAGTACGAGCGCATCCTTATAGTATCAGAATGCATATACAAAGTATCTTTCTGAGAATAGTCTTTGACAACAGGCTTTCCATAAGCTATGGCTAACGAGTCAGTATAATCGAAATATTCCGCCTTGAGTGAGTTCTTGTTTTTCCTGTCAACAAACAAGACATTACCCTCACCATTACCTTTTCTGCTTTTCTCATTGTACACGATATGATCACCGGTAATTGTCCTGTCTTTAACCTTGTCGACAATCTTTACTCTGCCATTACCCTCACTCTCTCCTGTCACATTATTATATTTAATATGGTCGCCCTCTATGTCCCGCTCCTTTGTATTGACCGTTGACCAGCCCGTCAACTCCATGTTATCAGTCTTACTGTTATAATAGCCATCATTAGTATGTATAACCTCACCTTTCTTTCCTGTGATTACAGATGAGCCGGAGACATGCGCGATCTCTGTTTCTGTATTATACACAAGTGTGGGAGTCTCTATTTTATATTTAGGACTCGTCATGACGACATCATCATAGAAATGGGCATCATGCGTATTTAGGTAATATTCGCCACGCTTAGACACCACGGTATTCTTTCCTGTAACCAGACGTCCGCCTTTCTCACCGAAATAATTTGCATATTCCGTACCCTTATTATAATCAAGACTGTCACAATACAAAGAACGCCCAGGCTGTTTGAGCACCACATTCTTACGTGCCTGGAAATACTCTGTGTTAGAATCATATTTAGCGCGGTCACAAGTAAGTGTAATACCACCTTGCTTACGCATCACCACGTGTCCAAAAGCCTCAAACGTGTTTTGGCTCTGATTAAAATAGGCACTGTCACAATCTAACTTTGTATCTTGATAATGAAACCTCACCTTACCTTTGACGATTTGCACACCTGGCATTTTGAACTCATCGTAGCGGAGCTCGTCTGCATGGTCGAGATAAACCTTCTCATCCACCTTCTTTTTACGCTTCTGAGCTTCGGCGGGCATAGATATACCAAAGGCAAACAGGCATAGAATCAGTCCACCGATGACCCTATGCCCGAAAATAAACCGATGTCTGCTATGGTTCGTCATTTAATCCAACCTTCGTATTCAAAGTTACAATCTGCATAACGGGGATTCATACGCACATATACATCCTTGATCTTGTCGAGAACCCATTGATGGAGCTTCTCTTCCCTGCGTTTTTCAAGAACAATCTTCCTCATGGCCTGGAAGTCCTCAGTGATAGTTGCCCGATGTGCCTCCACCCTACTCTTCAGCTTAACGATTGCACAAGTGGTTTTCCCTTTTGAATTTACCATTTTAAATGCCTTTGACACATCACCGACCTTCATAGTGTCAATGACCTGAGCTATCTCGGCAGGAAGATCCTGCATACGGAACTTAGACGTACGCTCATTCTCTGAAGAGTTTGCCATCAATCCGTTGTTGCTCTTTGTGTCCTTATCATCAGAGAGATAAGATGTGGCTGTCTCAAAGGTGAACTTCCCGGCTCTCACATCATTGGCAACAGAGTCCAGACGTTCCTTCGCCTTTACTATAGACTCGTCCGAGATATGAGGTTTGAGCAGGATATGTCGACAATTGATGCGATCGCCACGTTTGTCAATCAACTGAATAATATGATATCCGAAGTCGGTTTCTACAATCTTTGAGACCTTACGCGGATCAGTAAGGTTGAAGGCGACGGTAGCGAATGCGGGATCAAGCATGCCTCGCCCCGTCATGCCGATCTCTCCACCTTGGCGGGCAGACCCCGGGTCTTCAGAATACAAACGAGCAAGGGTCTGGAATGATGTCTCACCATTCATAACACGCTCACTATAACTGTGCAGTTCATCCTTTACACGTTTGATCTCCTCCTGCTCAATCTTTGGCGTCTGTGTTAATATCTGGACCTCTACAGTGGTTGGAATCTCTGGTATACTGTCTTTTGGCAGCTTGCTGAAATACGTACGAACCTCAGCAGGCGATACCTTTATGTCTTCAACGAGTTTCTCTTTCATCCTCTGCACCAGAAGCATATTCTTGTACTCATCAAACATCTCCTGCCGCATCTGGGTTATACTCTTACGTTGCATGCGCTCTAATTCCTCACGAGAGCCAGCCATCTGGATATAATAATTAATACGCTGGTCAACACCTTGAGCGACCTCAGACTGTGTAACTTCTATACTGTCAATGGCAGCCTGGTGCAGAAACAGTTTCTGAACAGCGATCTGCTCAGGTATCTTGCAATCCGCATCGTCACCCCAGCTTGAGCCATCGGGATTTCCCTGAAGCCGTGTCACCTCTATATCGGATTTCAATATCGCCTCATCGCCCACAACCCATACGACCTCATCTATCACATTCGCCGCAGGAGACACAATAGCAGAATCTGGCGTCAGGTCAGTTCCTGACACCATTCCCGTATGAGCATTCACCCCAACAGTCAACAATGCTGTGAGAGCGGTATAAACTCCTATTTGAGAGATTCGTTTCTTCATATACACCTACTAATGCTTATTCACTGTAGACAGCACATCCTTGTTGACAACAACCTGATATCTCTTACGCAATTGTGCCACCCATTCTTTTTCCAGTGAATCCTGATAGTCTGCCACTACTTGTCCGCGCACATCTTGATATACTTTTGGTGCCTTGAGGACTTTGCCGTAAGTTGCGTCAATAGGATAGTTTTTCGTAGGCTTCACTGTAACATTCTTCTTGAAGACCATCTTGTCAACAACAGAGTTGTCACCTGGCTTAAAGAGACCTTTCTCTACACGGATACGAATTACAGAGTCCCTGTTGAAAGTGTTGCGCAAGACATCACCCCATTTCTCAAAATCCACATTCTTTATACTGTTACGCACTGCCTTCACATCCGCATTATCTTTCACATGATAGGCAATTCCTTTGAAGCGGGGCTCATCCCACTTGTACTTTTTCTTGTTACTCTTAAAAAAGCTCTCCAAGCCAGCCTCATCCTTGGCAGCCTTGTCCCATACATTACGATTACTGATCTCGAAAAGCAGCAAACCGTCATGATACTCACGGATAAGATACTTCAAATCTGAGTCTTCAGCCTCCAGTTCCGCAGCCCTCGCATCAAGGATTTGCTCCTGTGTCAAGGTGTTATTGCTCTCCTCTACCTTTGCCGCCAGCTTTTGGTCTGCGATATGCTCACGTACCCCACGGGCTTCAAGAAACTTCACGATATTGGTATGCAAAGAGTCGTATGGAGGCACCTGTGAGCGCTCTTTCATCTTGATAATGTGATAGCCAAACGTAGAGAGGAACGGTTTGCTCATCTCGCCATCCTGCAATGCGTATGCCTGATCCTCAAACTCCTTCACTGTCTGACCAGGACCCATCATCGGCAACAAGCCTCCATTACGGGCAGAACCCGGGTCTTGCGAGAACGCTTTTGCAGTCTCCGCGAAATCCGCTCCACCCTTCAACACCTGATAAATAGAGTCTATGCGAGCCTTTACCTTATCCTGCTCTGCCTGCTCAGCCTTTTGGTCAAGTCTCAACAATATGTGTGAAGCCGTGAAGAGACCTCTCGGACCAATCTGTTCAACCATTTTATTATAGTATTCCTGAGCTTCCTTCTCCACATCCTCGTCTGTCACAAATGACGGACGGATTTGTTGGTCTCGGTAACTCAGAAACTCTTTCTTGAACGAGGTCATCGTATCCAGCTGAGCATCTAAAGCCGCCTGTACCTTCAATTTGTAATTTACAAATAAGTCAACATATTCATCAACACTTTTCTTGTCGATAACGCCGTCAGCGTTATTCTTGTTGTAAGAATACTCAAATTCCGAACGGCTGACAGGCTGACCATTGATAGTCATGATTGTAGGGTCATCCTGAGCCTGTACCATGCCACAGCCCAAAAGCAATGCAGCGAATAATGTCTTTAATCTCATTTTATATTCTACTTAATTTCTATTCTTATTCAGGTCTCGAATAATTTGGAGCCTCGCTTGTAATTGTGATGTCATGCGGATGGCTCTCCATGACGCCAGCATTGGTAATACGGACAAACTGAGCGTTATGCAACTCATCAATACTACCAGAACCGCAGTAACCCATTCCAGAGCGCAAACCGCCGACAAGCTGGTAGATAACCTCCTGAACAGTACCTTTATATGGCACTCTGCCTGCGATCCCCTCAGGAACCAGTTTCTTCACTTCTTTAGTGTCGCCTTGGAAATAACGGTCTTTAGAACCATGCTTCTGCTCCATAGCTTCCAAAGAGCCCATACCACGATAGCTCTTGAACTTCCTGCCATTGAAGATTATAGTATCGCCTGGGCTTTCCTCCGTTCCAGCGACAAGTGAGCCGATCATAACGCAGCTGCCACCGGCAGCCAAGGCTTTAACGATATCGCCTGAGTAGCGAAGACCTCCATCGGCAATCAACGGCACTCCTGTACCTTTCAAAGCACTGTATACGTCATATACGGCACTTAACTGTGGGACGCCGACACCTGCAACGACACGAGTGGTACAGATTGAGCCCGGACCAATACCTACCTTTATAGAGTCAGCACCATTCTCTACCAACAGTTTAGCGGCAGCACCTGTAGCGACATTACCGACTACAACATCGATATTCGGGAAAGCAGCCTTTACCTCCCTGAGCTTCTCTATAACGCCTTTGGAGTGTCCATGAGCTGTATCTATAACTATGGCGTCGGCACCTGCATCGACTAATGCCTGAGCACGCTCAAGTGTATCAGCGGTAACGCCAACTCCGGCAGCCACGCGAAGGCGCCCCTTCTCGTCTTTGCATGCCATTGGCTTATCCTTTGCTTTTGTGATATCCTTGTAGGTAATCAGTCCGACAAGACGGTTATCCTTGTCTACAACCGGCAACTTCTCAATCTTGTTCTCTTGCAGAATCTGTGCCGCAGCAGCTAAGTCGGTTTGCTGATGAGTAGTAACAAGATTGTCCTTTGTCATCACATCATCAATCTTTTTATCCAGATGCCTTTCAAAACGCAAGTCGCGATTAGTAACAATACCAACCAAGTGACTGTTCTCATCGACAACGGGGATTCCGCCGATATGATAATCACTCATCATATCAAGCGCGTCTTGCACCGTTCTTCCACGCCGAATAGTAACAGGATCATAAATCATTCCGTTCTCAGCACGTTTTACGATAGCAACCTCACGAGCCTGTGCCTCTATGGACATATTCTTATGAACGACGCCGATACCGCCTTCACGCGCAATAGCTATCGCCATAGCCGACTCCGTCACGGTATCCATGGCCGCTGTCACAAAAGGAACATTCAACTCGATATTACGAGAGAACATTGTTTTCAACTCAACTGTCTTCGGAAGAACTTCTGAATAAGCAGGAACCAAAAGGACGTCATCGAAGGTCAGACCGTCCATCACAATTTTATCTGCAACAAATGATGACATATTATTTTAAAATTTATTGCGTGCAAAATTAGCAATAAAAATCCACAAAATGCCACCTTTTGATGAAAATCACACCTTATTAAGGTGATTTAACGCAACTTGTACCTTATTCCATCCCAAACGAGGGTATGCGAATAGTTGTCATCATTAACATTTTCCAGGCAGAAATAATGAGACGGGACATTGATATTGAAAACCAATGCCCCGCCATAACTAATGTATCTTTCTTTATTACAAACTATTTAACAACGACTTTCACGGTCTTGACCTCTCCCGACTCTGTCGTTGACTTCACTACATTTACACCAACTTGAGGTTCTTCGAGTCTTGAGCCGTCCACACCATAATACATAGTGTCAACAATTCCCACATTACCCTTAACGGAATTGACAGACGTAGGAGCACTTGTTATCTTGTTTCCATCAGCGTCATACACGCCTTCTGTCACAGCCTGATTCTTGATAGCCTTGTCAAGCTCAGCCATATCAACCTCAGGTATACTGCTTGCATAGGTAGTCCATATCTCTATCTTACCTGCGCCCGAATACTTCTGCACAATCTCTGGTACATCCTCTGTCTTGTCAATTTGATTCAGCTGATACTCTGCCACTGTCTGTGTCGGTACCCAATCACCCGTAGCTGCAGGCAAAGTCTTATCAATTTTACTACCATCAATATTGGTATAGCCATCTAATAATCGCTTACAGCCCTTATAGATAATCTTATAGTCTTCCTCCGTGTTCAAATTAACAGAGCCTCCACCATCTGAAAGAATCGGAGCCTTGGAGTTCTGGAAGTAGCATGCCTCGCCATAGCCGACAGACTTAGAGCGCAAATCCCATCCATCCTGACAATTATCCATAAAATTGTTGCAATAATGGAGATTGCCACCACGCTGCAAAGGCAAACGCGAGCCCTCGATATTGTCAAGATAATTGTGATGATATGATATGGTACGGCAGCCGTCAAAGACATCCGAGTCACCCTTGCCGAAAAGACAAGCTTTATCATGATGCATAAAATGGTTATAGCTGAAAGTCATCCATTGAACATTGTTCTTGCAATCCAACAGGCCATCGTAGCGATCTTTGTTATCTGCATCACCATTGAAGAATGTACAATGGTCAACCCAAATGTGTCCTCCAAAATCTGTCTTAGCGGAATTTAAGTCTGCCTGTATACCTATACAGTCCGGGTCACCCACCTCTTTCTGGGCACCGCTGCGCCATGCCACGATCTTGTTCTCACCACTCTTAAGAACCGGCACACCATTCATCGTGAACTGACAGTTACGAATAATAACATTATTAGTACACTGCATCACAAACGTGATTCGTGAAAAGAGAGGAGCCTCTCCTCTTGTAGTGTTAATACCGATAAGAGTCTTATTCGAAGCCACACGGATTCTCTCACCATAGGTTACAGGAACGCCCTCACTACCATCCTGTTTGTCACACAGCTTGCCTGACGAGGAGGCATCCACATAAGCCACAATAGTCGGGCTAATATCATTTTTGACCAAGATAATATACGGATCCTTAGCTTGCAAATATGCCTGCAGCTCAGTGAAATTAGTAGCCAGGACCACTTTACCACCTTCACCGCCAGTCGTTCCGCCTGCCAGATAATGATTTGTTCCCGGAGTACCCTCAATAGCCGCAAAACCGTCTATTCCAAAATCGCGCCCATCAACAACCTGTGCGCTTACTGATGACATACCTGCCAGCAGCATTAAACCAATTAACAAATTCTTTCTCATATTTTTACTTTTATATTTTATTCTCTTTTTAGTTTGCCATCTCTGACATAAACTTGATCCGGACTAATCGAATTTCATCTTCCGAATAATCCCGTCCAAGCTCATCTTGCGCCACATTCAGATCATCAGTTTCCGATTCGCTGAAATAATCATAGATTTCATCGACATGATCCTCATCCATAACCTCATCTATGAAATAGTCTATATTAAGCTTCGTGCCACTATATACAATATCTTCAATTTTCGCAAGCATCTCATCAAAGTCCAAGCCTTCAGCTGTAGCTATATCATCAAGAGGTATCTGGCGGTCTATACTTTGAATTATCTTTACTTTCTGCATAGACTTCTTTGCTACAGTGCGAACACGCAACTCCTCCGGGCGCTCTATCTCATTCTCTTCACAATGCTGCTTTATAAGCTCGCAAAACTCCTTACCATAACGCTTTGCCTTACCTGCGCCAACACCTTGGATATTCTGAAGTTCCTGCTCATTTACAGGATACATCGTAGCCATCTGTTCCAAAGAGACATCCTGGAAGATCACATAAGGAGGGATATCCAACTTACGCGCCATACTCTTGCGCAAATCCTTCAGCATAGAGAAAAGCTCCGTATCCAAGGCTCCAGAGCCAACGTCCATAATCTCCTCGTCATCATCCGACCGGAACTCCGTATCAAGGACTATCATAAATGGTTCCGGATTCTCCATGAACCGCTTACCGGAAGCTGTCAGACGCAACAAGCCGTAGTTCTCGACATCCTTTTTCAGATAACCTGCTATCAAAGCCTGTCTGACAACCGGATTCCATATCTTTTGATCCATATCCTCTCCCAGACCAAATTCTTCCAACTCGTCGTGATGATGGTCTTTGATGTCATCAGTGCATTGACCTTTGATAAAATCAATAACATATTCTTGGCGGAAATTCTCCTTTAGGGATTTTACCGAGCGAAGTACAACCAACAGGGCATCAGTTGCCTCTATCTTTGTCTTTGGATGCAGGCAATTATCACAGTTCTCACAGTTATCCTTCGGATAGTCCTCACCAAAATAATGTAACAACATCTTACGCCGGCACACAGAAGACTCAGCATAGGCGGCAGTCTCCTGCAAGAGTTGTCTGCCAATATCTTGCTCTGCCACGGGCTTTCCTTCCATGAACTTCTCAAGCTTCTTCAGGTCTTTGTTAGAATAAAAGGCAATACATATACCTTCCTCACCATCTCTTCCTGCCCTGCCTGTCTCCTGATAATAGCCTTCCAGACTCTTAGGTATATCATAATGTATAACAAACCGCACATCTGGCTTATCGATACCCATTCCAAAGGCAATGGTTGCAACTATCACATCTATCTCTTCCATCAGGAAATCATCCTGTGTCTTTGAGCGGGTATCAGAATCCAGTCCTGCATGGTAACATGCCGCCTTGATGTCATTTGCCTGCAATACCGCAGCCAACTCCTCAACCTTCTTTCTTGACAAGCAATACACAATACCGCTCTTACCAGCATGTTGCCTTATAAACATAATTATTTGCTTGTCAATATCTTTTGTCTTGGGACGCACCTCATAATAAAGATTTGGACGATTAAATGAGCTTTTAAACTCCAAAGCATCCTCAATGCCAAGACTCTTCTTTATATCCGTACGCACCTTGTCGGTGGCTGTCGCTGTAAGCGCAATGATTGGTGCATTACCGATTTCGTCTATGGCATGCCTTATCTTCCTGTATTCTGGTCTGAAGTCATGTCCCCATTCCGAAATACAATGAGCCTCATCAATGGCATAGAAAGATACCTTAACAGCCTTGAAGAACTCCATGTTTTCCTCTTTGTTCAAAGATTCCGGAGCAACATACAACAGTTTTGTGTAACCCCTCATGGTATCTTCCTTCACCTGATCCATAGCAGCTTTTTTCAGGGAGGAGTTCAGATAATGGGCTATACCATCGTTCTCACTGATTCCATTTATCACATCCACCTGATTCTTCATCAACGCAATCAAGGGAGAGACCACGATAGCCGTACCTTCCATCAACAAGGAAGGCAACTGGTAACACAAGCTCTTTCCGCCACCTGTAGGCATCAACACAAATGTGTTCTTTCCTGCAAGAACATTGCGGATTATCTTCTCCTGATCGCCTTTGAATGTATCAAAGCCGAAATAGTGTTTTAGTTTTTCGGTTAGATTATAGTCTTGAATCATGGTGTAGATATTTGGGGTTTACGCTGTCTCCAGTTTTTGAAGATGTGCCTTATCTAATTGCGCCTTGGCATAATCAAGTGTAACATTAAATGTTTTCACTCGCTTAGAGGGTATATCAAACATCGCATCCATCATCATGCTCTCCACTATTGAACGAAGACCTCGCGCACCAAGTTTATACTCAACTGCTTTGTCAACGACATATTCCAAGGCCGCATCTTCAAAGGAGAGCTTTATGCCATCCATCTCAAAAAGCTTCTCATATTGTTTTATAATAGAGTTCTTAGGCTCTATAAGAATCCTGCGCAAGGCGTCTTTGTTAAGAGGACTAAGATAAGTAAGTACTGGAAGACGCCCGATAATCTCCGGAATAAGTCCGAAAGACTTAAGGTCTTGTGGAAGAATATACTTCATCAAGTCTGTCTTGTCAATCTTCCTCACATTCTGCACAGAGTTATAGCCTACGACATGCGTATTAAGGCGCTGTGCTATTTTCCTCTCTATACCATCGAAGGCACCTCCGCAAACAAACAAAATGTTACGTGTGTCAACATGGATATATTCCTGATCAGGGTGCTTACGCCCCCCCTGGGGTGGGACATTTACAATCGTACCTTCCAGCAGTTTTAGGAGTCCTTGCTGTACTCCCTCACCACTAACATCACGAGTAATGCTGGGGTTATCGCTCTTACGCGCGATCTTATCTATTTCGTCAATAAACACAATACCACGCTGAGCAGCCTGCACATCATAATCTGCCACTTGCAGAAGGCGAGAGAGAATGCTTTCCACGTCCTCACCTACATACCCAGCCTCAGTAAACACGGTGGCGTCTACAATTGTGAAAGGGACATCCAGCAATTTGGCAATGGTACGTGCCAACAATGTCTTACCCGTTCCAGTAGAGCCTACCATGATAATGTTGCTCTTCTCTATTTCCACATCATCGCTATCCGGTTGGCGCAGGCGCTTATAGTGATTATACACAGCCACAGCCAGAAAACGCTTTGCCTCATCCTGCCCGATAACATATTGGTCAAGGTAGTTCTTTATCTCTAACGGCTTAGGTATTTTTTTCAGTTCACCGAACTTCTTGTCATTCTTGCCCCTGTTATCAGAATCATTAACACCAGACTCCTGCACTATCTGGTATGCCTGTAAAGAGCAATCCTCACAGATATAGCCATGCAAACCTGTAATCAGCAACTTCACATCGCTCTCTGACCTGCCACAGAAACTACATGTCTTTTTAGGCATCTAACCCTCCTTTATTGTTTACGAGTCAACACAGCATCAATCATACCATACTCCTTGGCTTCCTCAGCAGTCATCCAATAATTACGGTCACTGTCTTGCCATACTTTCTCATATGGAGTATGTGAATGATTCGAGATAATTGTATACAACTCTTTCTTGAACTTCTGGATTTCCTTTACTTCAATTTCCATGTCTGAGGCCTGACCTTGCACACCGCCAAGTGGCTGATGAATCATCACACGGCTGTGAGGGAGTGCGGAGCGCTTACCCTCCTGACCAGCTACAAGCAATACCGCTGCCATCGATGCTGCCATTCCTGTACATATCGTTGCCACCTCACTGGAAATAAACTGCATGGTATCATATATACCCAGTCCCGCAGTCACACTACCGCCAGGGCTGTTTATATATATAGAGATATCCTTTCCCGGATCGGCAGAGTCAAGATAAAGCAGCTGTGCCTGCAAAGTATTTGCTGTATAATCATCTATCTGTGTCCCCAAAAATATGATTCTGTCCATCATCAGTCTGGAGAAGACATCCATCTGTGTCACGTTAAGTTGTCTTTCCTCAAGAATATATGGATTCAAATATTGTGCCTGAGCATTCATAACATCATCCAAAACCATTCCATTCAAGCCCAGATGCTTGGTAGCATACTTTCTAAAATCGTTCATTTCTGTCCTTTCAATTTATTAAAAACAAGAGGTTGTCGACCTCATTCTACACTTTCGTATGACAAAGATAAGAAAAAAAGTCGACAACCTCTAACTAAATAGACGTTTTTTAATAAAATAAATATTTTTTATTCGCTCAGCATTTTGTTGAAGTCATCAAGACTGATGCTCTTCTTGTTGAGTTTAACCACGTTTTTCAACGCAAGAGTTAACTTACGGTCAATGGCACGTTCAACAAGATTGTCAACAGTCTCACGTTTCTTCAACATCTCTGAAGCATAATTATCAAGATATTCATCAGGCACATTGTTCATGCCATATTGCGCAAACTGAGCACGAGCGGTCTCCTTGGCTGCGGCGCGCACATCACCATCCTCAACTTTTACATTGTTTGCCTCAGCAAGCTGCTCACGGATAAGATGCCATTTGAGTTCCTTGATACTTCCCTCAAAGTTCTTTTCAACGAAATCCTCACCCTTATCTTGATTATTCTGAATCATCATACGTTTGAGCAACGCCTCTGGGAATACCAGGTCGCCAACTTTTTCCTCAGCATATTTACGGATGTCCTGCATAAACTTAAAATCAGAATCAGCCTCTAACTGCGCAGCAAGACCCTTTGCAATAGTCTCACGGAACTGAGCCTCATCCTTTATCCCTGCCTCTGCACCATAAATACTGTCGAAGAGCTCTTGATTTATTTCCGCCTTTACGAAACGTGAAATCTCTGTAATCTGGAAACTGAAGTCACCTGTATGTTCTGCGACTTGCTCCTTGTCTATCTTCAAGAGAGAGCTAACCTCGACGTCGCTTTCCGGATATGCCTTCCTTGGGTTGAAAGTAATGATATCACCAAGCTTGGCACCATCAAAGAGTTTCTTCTGATCTTCCACCTTGATATACTGTGGCATCAGGACAGCCGACTCAACAGTGACTCCACCCTCCAAGGTATTGCCTTTCTCGTCCAGCTCACGAAGGTCGCCTTTCAGCATGTCACGCTGCTCAGGGTCATATGCCTCAGCCTTGTCGTAGTGACCTGCACGGCTTGCAAACATATCTATCTGCTGGTCTATCAAGGCGTCGTCCACCTTAATGTCATAATAATCAACCTTATCCTTATCTGTCAGCTCAATCTTGAATTCTGGTGCGACTGCGATATCAAACTTAAACACATAAGGAGGCTCTTTCTCCAAGTCAACAGCTTCCTGGCCATCAGCAGCCAGAGGTTGTCCGAGCATAGGTATCTTATTGTCCACAACATATTTCTGGAGGTTGTCACCCAGAACCTTATTGATTGCATCAACCTTCACGTTGGCTCCAAACATACGTTTAATCTGTCCCATCGGGACTTGTCCAGGACGGAAGCCTGGCACGTTTGCCTTTTTACGATAATTCTTGAGAGCTTTCTCAACATCCTCCTTGTAATCTGCCTCTTCGACGGTCAAAGTCATCAGACCATTGATCTTGTCGGGGTTTTCAAATGTAACTTTCATCTTTGAATCGTATTCTATTTTTAATAATCTTTCTTTCTCATGCAATGAGATATTCGCATAATGAGCCTGCAAAATTACGCATATTTTACGTAATTACCTAATATACAAAGGTAAAATTTGATTTTTTAACGAGATAGGCACTGGATTGGAGACTTCAAGACTGTGCGCCGTCAGCATCTTCTGCCGACTCACGGGCACGGCGTTCCTCATCAAGCAACTGAAAATCTTTCTTCCTCAACACGAAGGAATTTGAGAGGTACTTCTCACGTACGATCTTGTTTTCTGCCAACTCCTCTGGTTTCCCTTGGAAGAGTATCTTTCCCTCAAACAGCAAATAAGCGCGGTCGGTAATAGTAAGAGTCTCCTGTACGTTATGGTCGGTAATAAGTATTCCTATATTACGATACTTCAACCGCCATACGATATGCTGGATATCTTCAACAGCAATAGGGTCGACACCGGCAAACGGCTCGTCAAGCATAATAAATTTTGGCTCTATAGCCAGACAACGGGCAATCTCCGTTCGGCGACGCTCACCTCCTGACAGCTGATCACCTTTGTTTTTCCGCACATGGTTCAACCGGAACTCAGCCAACAGGCTTTCCAACTTCTGGTTACGCTCTTGCTTGGTAAGTTTCTTCATCTCCAGCACAGACATTATATTGTCTTCCACACTCATCTTGCGGAACACTGAAGCTTCCTGAGGCAAATAACCAATGCCGGCACGGGCACGCTTATACACAGGGAAATTTGTGATTTCCTCATCATCCAGATACACATGCCCCGCATTTGGAACCACTAACCCGGTAGTCATATAGAAAGAGGTTGTCTTACCAGCACCGTTAGGTCCCAATAATCCGACTATCTCACCTTGCCGCACGTTGATGCTTACTCCGTTAGCAACAGTGCGTTTTCCATACACTTTCACCAACCCCTCTGTACGCAGCACCATCCTTCTGTCGGTCTCGCTTTCTCCAGACTCGTTATGCTCGAAGGAGGGAACTGGTTCAATCGGTGAAGGTGCGTTAAGATTACCTGTGTTATTGATCGTCTCACTCATACTGCCTGCAAAATTAACAAAAATCTAATTAATCGAGAGCAAAGATAGCTTGTTTTTTTGCCGAGTAGGAAGATTTTATTCAAAATAAAATCGAATATCATGGAGAGAAATACAAAAACTTTCACTTGTGTACCGATTTTTTTCGTTACTTTTGCACCATAAAGACAAATTCATATTAAGATACTTGGAATTTAGAAAAGAATGATTATCTATAATTGGTTAGTTATATTAGGTAAATATCTGTTACTCATGGGACGCACTTTCTCACGTCCCGAGCGAATGAGGATGTTTCTCAAGAAATACGTCAAAGAGATGTCAACCCTCGGTGTTGACTCTATCGGAATTGTACTGTTGATATCATTTTTCATTGGAGCAGTAATCTGCATCCAGATGAAACTTAACATACAGAGTCCATGGATGCCCCGATGGGTTAGCGGATATACCACGCGTGAGATCCTGCTGCTGGAGTTCTCCTCAAGTATCATGTGTCTTATCCTGGCAGGAAAAGTAGGTTCCAATATCGCATCTGAGCTGGGAACCATGCGTGTCACGCAGCAGATTGACGCCCTGGAGATTATGGGTGTTAACTCCGCATCATACCTTATACTTCCCAAAATTATGGGACTTATAACCATCATGCCGTTCCTGGTGATATTCTCGGCAGCGACAGGTATCCTCGGAGCATACGCCACTGCCTATATAGGACATGTGCTCACCCCAGATGACCTTACTGCTGGTCTCCAGCACTCATTTGTTCCGTGGTTTCTTTGGATGAGTATAATTAAGAGCACTGTCTTCGCCTTTATCATCTCCAGTGTCTCCAGCTATTTCGGATATACTGTAGAAGGTGGCAGCGTTGAGGTTGGAAAGGCATCAACGGATGCTGTTGTCAACAGCTCTGTACTTATCTTGTTCTCTGATGTTTTCCTCACGCAACTTCTCTCATAACAAAAAACATAATTATCCAAATAACAACTCTCAGAAAATGATTGAGGTCAAGAATCTATATAAGTCCTTTGAAGAAAAAGAAGTCCTGCATGAGATAAATACTGTTTTTGAGGATGGTAAGACCAATCTTATTATTGGTCAGTCTGGTGCAGGAAAGACGGTTCTAATGAAATGTATTGTCGGTCTGTTGGTTCCCAGTAAGGGTGAGATATTGTACGACGGGCGCAACTTCGTAAACATGACAAAGCGCGAACAGGTTCTCATGCGACGTGAGATGGGAATGATCTTTCAGAGTGCCGCACTCTTCGACTCTCTCTCAGTATTGGAGAATGTTATGTTCCCTCTCGACATGTTCTCACCAATGACTCTTCGAGAGCGTACAAAACGAGCAAAGGAATGCCTGGAACGAGTAAACCTTAAAGGAGCAGAGAACAAATTCCCAGGAGAGCTCTCTGGCGGTATGCAGAAACGTGTCGCTATCGCACGTGCCATTGTTATGAACCCAAAATACCTCTTTTGCGACGAGCCAAACTCCGGCCTTGACCCTAAGACATCACTTGTCATTGACGAGTTGCTACACGGCATAACACAGGAATTCAAGACTACAACCATTATCAACACACATGATATGAATTCCGTAATGGGCATCGGTGAGAATATTGTGTTTATCGCTGATGGCAAAAAAGAATGGCAGGGAACAAAAGACACCGTCATTTCCTCACACAACAGGAAACTCAACGATCTGGTATTCGCGTCAGAGCTGTTCAAAAAAGTTAAGGAAGTGGAGATCAACGAACACTTGGGATAGCGAAAAGCCTACTCCAGGCATTGAATGCCGCTTAATCGATCATCTCATAAGCCACACTCCATTTCTATATACCATCGGTACCAAGACTTGCTCCGAAGTTCCGTCACCATAGGCAAATGTTAACACAACATTGGCAGATGAAGCTTTCTCATTGAATGACGCATGATGTATGCCTACACCCTTTATGCCTTTATGCTCAATATCTTGCTGCCTCATGAACATTCTGGCATTATCAACCAACTGTGAACGATAGCTCTCTGGTATGGAGTCGGGACGGTTCGTACCTGACACATAATCATCATATCTGCCATCAAGCAAATAATAATAGTAGTTCTTCGCCACTTGGGCAGCCACCTGAGCTTGATCTACCTTCTTATGACAAGCCACAAGCATACAGGCAAGAAAGACTGCCAGTACTATCCTCTCAACCACAGCTATCATCGTATACCTCTTTACTATTCTATTTCTGACGAACAAAAATATTTACCGGACAACCGTGTAACGACCAGTTCTCACGTATTTTATTCTCCAAGAAACGTTTGTATGGCTCCTTGATATACTGTGGCAGATTGGCATAGAACACAAACGACGGTATCTGAGTGTTGGGAATCTGGGATACGTATTTTATCTTTATGTACTTTCCTTTAATTGATGGGGGTGGATAAGCCTCTACTAATGGCAACATCACCTCATTAAGCTTAGATGTTCCTATCTTCAACTTACGATTCTGATAGACTTCCTTCGCGGTTTCCAGCACTTTGAAGATACGTTGCTTTGTCATTGCCGAAGCAAAGATAATCGGGAAGTCTACAAACGGAGCCATACGCTGACGGATAGCGTTCTCAAATGTGTCTATTACCTTCTGGTTCTTATTCTCCACCAAATCCCATTTGTTTACTACAACGACAAGACTCTTAGAGTTCTTCTGTATCAGTTGGAAAATGTTCATGTCCTGAGCCTCGATTCCTCGTGTGGCATCAATCATGAGAATACATACGTCTGAGTTCTCAATGGAACGGATTGAGCGCATCACACTATAGAACTCCAGATCTTCCGTGACCTTGTTCTTGCGACGGATTCCAGCCGTGTCAACAAGATAGAAGTCAAAGCCAAACTTATTGTAACGGGTATAGATACTGTCACGCGTGGTACCGGCGATATCAGTAACAATATTACGTTCCTCACCTATAAAAGCATTGATAATGCTCGACTTACCAACATTGGGACGCCCCACCACAGCAAAGCGTGGAATTTCTTCCTCTATGGCATCTGTGTTGTCTGGATTTAACTCTGATACAATTTTATCCAACAACTCGCCTGTACCACCACCTGTTATAGCAGAGATTGCATAAGGATCGCCTAAACCTAACTTGTAGAATTCCGCAGCCTCATAATACGAAGAGCTATTGTCTACCTTGTTGGCGACAAGGATTACCGGTAACTTAGTACGGCGAAGTATCGTTGCAACATCCTCATCCCAGTCCGTTACTCCTGTTGCAACATCAACAAGGAACAGCACCAAGTCTGCTTCTTCTGTAGCAACCACAACCTGCCGGCGGATAGCATCCTCAAAAATGTCATCAGACTTAACCACCCAACCACCAGTGTCAACTACAGAGAACTCACGTTTTCCCCATGTACACTTTCCATATTGACGGTCTCGAGTCGTACCTGCGGTGTCACTGACAATGGCATGACGAGTCTGTGTCAACCTGTTAAATAATGTGGACTTGCCCACATTGGGGCGCCCGACTATCGCTACTAAATTTCCCATATATCCTTATTTTGTGTGCAAAGGTAGTGCAAACCGAACGAAAAACCAAATTTATTTGAGCATTTCCGAGGAACGGGCATAACTACTCAACCCATTTCACTACCCTTACACTTACCTCATACAATAAATAAAGCGGAATAGTAACCAGAATCAATGTCATTAGGTCAGGCGGAGTGATAACAGCCGCTACTAACATTATTACTATTAACGCATGTTTGCGATATGCAGATAAAATATCAGAAACTGAAAATGCCCATTTTACCTAAAAGAAAGGCAATCACTGGTAGTTGGAAAAAATGATTATCCGCAACCAGCCGACAGGCTTCTATTGTAGATACGATGCTCAAACTCCGACGTGCAGGCGACGGAAGCTATCATAAGCCTGTCAAACAACTTGTCTCCAAAGTATCTGCGATTGAACTTGTA